>Ga0114940_10000158_pt1 | contig 42787 bp, 40 predicted proteins | sample ColdCreekSource_FD_87195 | JGI IMG/M metagenome (GOLD analysis project Ga0114940, IMG submission 87195) | Groundwater microbial communities from Cold Creek, Nevada to study Microbial Dark Matter (Phase II) - Cold Creek Source | ecosystem: Environmental > Aquatic > Deep subsurface > Groundwater ...
ACTACGGTATGATTGACTCATAACTCTCGTTTCCTGTCTTTAGTTGTATATCGACAGATTATCGTTATGAGAGCTTTTTTAATTGGCGATCGCATTTATTTTGACTTTTCAGACATCCTCTAAAGATAAAATAACTATTTCAACTTTTGTTGGAGAAATATTAATCATTTGATTATGACCATTAACCAAAATAAACAAAATATCAATAAAGTTGATATCGATTCTAGGCTACAAATAGAGTTTCTATTGGATATTGAAATAGTAGAAAAAGATGATGTTCGAGATGTTATTGAAGGCTTAAAGCGATCCCATGTTGTACCCTTGTCCCACAAGGGTATATTATCCCCCTGTGGGACAATGTCGCCTAAAACTCTCCCAGCTCGTTATTTTTATGACAGTCGAGGTTCACAACTATTTGAACAGATTTGTCAGATTCCAGAATATTATCCTACCCGTACTGAAGCAGGAATTTTGCAACAATATGCAGCCGATATTGCTAAAATTACTGACGAGATCGCGCTTGTAGAATTAGGTAGCGGTAGTTCGACTAAAACTCGTTTATTGCTAGATGCCTACCAAGATTTTAGCAGTCCTTTATACTATACCCCTGTTGATGTTAGTGGCAGTATTTTAAAAGAGAGCGCCCATGGCTTATTGATGGATTATTCCAACTTAAAAATACAGGGTAAAGTAGCTACCTATGCTCAAGCATTAAAACAACTACAAACATCTTTTCTCGACAAAAGGATGATTGTCTTTTTAGGCAGTAGTATTGGTAATTTTAATCCAACAGAATGCGATCGTTTTATCGAGGAAGTTACTGCCGCATTGAATACAGGAGATTATTTTTTACTGGGTATTGATCTGCAAAAATCTTCAGAAATTTTAGAAGCCGCTTATAACGATACTCAAGGAGTAACAGCAGCTTTTAATCTTAATATGTTGCAGCATCTCAATAATCGTTTTGATGGTAATTTTAATCTTGATTTATTTAAGCATCAGGCTATCTATAATCAGGCAGCTAATCAAATTGAAATGTACTTAATTAGTCAGCAAGCTCACTCTGTAAGCTTGAAAACTCTCGATCTAATCGTCAATTTTGCCAAAGGAGAAGGCATCTTAACTGAGATTTCTCGTAAGTTTAATATTAAGCAAATGCAAACTTATTTAGGAAGTAAAGGTTTGCAGTTAGTTCAAAGTTATACAGATTCTCAACAGTGGTTTGGACTATTACTATGTCAAAAAATCTAAAAATTTAATTAACTGAACAACCAAAATAATTAACATCCTGTCCAACTATTCGAGAATAAATTGCTCAAATCGAAGTGAGTAAAAAGAGTAGATTTCTTGTACTTAATTGATCACAAAATATAACCTCAAGTAATCTAGAGCAGAGGAGATAGCGATTCGCATATCTAAATTTTATGCATGGCATAAAACATTATTATTTTACGTAGAGAAAGTTAGAGGTATTAATAAGGAGAAAAATAATGAAATCTATTGCTCCACCAATTTTTATCGAAACTATTTTTACGTCGTCAAAACTATCAGTAGAGTCTTATTTGAAAGAACTACTGGATTATTGCCTTAATGGCAATCGCCAAAGCTGTGGAAAACTATTGAGTGTTTCAGAATATCGACAGAGAGTCGAGAAAATCGCCCGTAAGAATACTAGAGGAAGTCCAGTTTTTTGGGAAGATGCAGCACAAACCGCTCATCTCAAAGTTTTCCAGGCAGCAATAGCGGGAAAATTCCGCCGAGGGGAAGTGAGAGAGTTCTACCGATGGGCAGCTAAAGTAGCTCGATTTGAAATCATCGACCTCATACGTCAACAGAAGTATTGTAACTGGACAAGTCTAAACGAAAATATTCCAGGAACTGATGTGCCGCTGTTAGAAACCATACCCGATATGTTCAACTTGTTGGATGCAGTAGAGCGCACAGATCTACTTATTAGGGTAATAGAAGTAATTGAAGTCTTGGATAGACGCTATCCTCAAAAAGGCTATCTAAAGTTATGGCAAGGCAAGGTTCAAGACAAAAACCAAACCCAACTTGCTGCCGAATTGGGCATAACCCAAGGTGGAATCTCCAAGCGTTGGCAAGCGTTATCAAAACTAATAACCGAAGAATTAGCGGGGTCGCACCGCTTTTTGTGCCTTGGTTCTCAGTAAATCATCGAAGCGTTGACAAGCGTTATCAAAACAATGGGGCATAGCATAGCTGCGGGAGTAGTTTCGGACTATGGTCGAGGTCGCCTGTTGCTAGGACGTAAAAACTAACTATTAGAGGAATTTTACCTGATTTTGACTTTAAGAATTGTTTAAGTCCCGTCCGTGCTGGTGCAGTTTGTAGAACTAATCTGCACATCATCGGATGCTAATAATTTACAAAACTTTATAGTGAATTGCGGAATATTTTGCCTCAAGCCTTCGTTACAGATAATACAGGGTTTTACCGAAATGTAAGCCCTTGCTAATTTTAGTTCATTATAAGAATTAAAGGAGAAACAAAAATGCCTAGCACCAATGGCAATGACCTGATATTCGGAACTGCCGGTAATGATTCGATTGATGCTCTTAAAGGTGACGACACTGTGTTCGGCGGTAATGGCAACGATACCTTAGATGGTAACGATGGTAATGACTTTTTGGATGGCGATTATGGCAATGATCTTTTACGTGGTGGAAATGGTAACGACGCCGTGATCGGCAATTGGGACAATGATAGTCTATATGGCGGTAATGGCAACGATACCCTTGGCTTTAGTAGCTTTCATGACGAGATTGGGAATGACTATCTCAATGGTGGTAATGGCAACGACCAACTATATGCTGGTACTGGTAAAGATACTCTCCAAGGTGGCGGGGGTAATGACTCTGTATTTGGTGGAGCTGGCAATGATGTTGTAGCCGCAGGTCGAATGGGAAGCGGTATAGAGATTGATCGCCTAACTGGTGGTACTGGTTCGGATCAATTTTTGCTGGGAGATAATCTTGGTAATGCTTATTCTGTCGCTGGAAATAACGATTATGCTGTGATTACCGACTTTCAAAAAGGTCAGGATAGCGTTTTTCTTGACTTAGGAGACTATACTTTAGGTGCATCTCCTATTAATTCAGGTACGGCAATTTATCAAGGTGAGGAATTGATTGGTATTTTGGAAGGAGTCAACCGATTTAATCTCGTTTTTGAAGACGGAGTTTCCAGAACTGTTCTTAAAAGCTTAGATATTGGAATTGGCATCTGAGTAGCAATCGGTACTGTTTATTTTATTGTTAGAACGAATCTCTATCGCTGGGATTGCGCGTGCAGTCAAGATTCCAGGACAGTGGCTACAAACCTATGTCAATCAAAAATATGCTTCCATGCCACTTATGGTACAGGTAAAACCCAAAAAAGTCGAGATGTGACTTTCAAAAAAGATCTATGTTAATTATCTTCATTGCGTTCTTTTTCGAGCTTTTCGAGCTTGAAGCGAGGAGGAAGTGGAGCCAGTTGTGGTTCTATTTCGGGGGGATCTAATATTTCTTGCCACGTTTGAATCTCGGTTTGAGCTTGACTATAACTAGTAGTCCCTGATGGAACTTGTCTGGCTATAGCGATCGCTCTTTGCAATGAATCATTAGAAGCTTCTCGGGCCATTACCAAAATTTCCAAACCCCATTCATTGACATCCTGAGAGACTTGAGTACGGAGTGAACTATTAGAGGAAACTTGTCGAGCTACTCTAATCGCTCTTGCCAGAGCTTCTGGTGTTCCCTGATTGCTTAAAGCATTAGCCTCTTCGAGATATCTTTCCCCATCTATTTCTTGTTGCCAAAGACTAATTTTATTTTGCGCTTCCCCGTAAAGATTCCTTCGGGATCTGATTTTTCGTGCGGCATTGATCGCGGCAGCATAATTACCAGTCTCAGCGAAAGAATTTGCTTCATCGAGGAAAGGTTGATCTTCAGTCCTTTCGATGCTAGTGCGCCAAGTTTCGGAATAACTTTGAGCTTCCCTATAAAGGGGACTGCTAGAAGAAATTAAGTTGATTTCGGCGATCGCTCTACGCCAAGCATCAACATTATTACCATAACTCAGCTCTCTGGCACGATCTAAAATAGGCTGGTCTTCAATTACCTGAATTTGACCCTGCCACTTATTAATTTCTTGGCGAGCCTCCCCATAGCGAGGATTGGAGTTGGGAATCAAACTAGCTTCAGAGATTGCTTTGCTTAAATTACCAATTGTGCCAACTAGAGCTAATTCTTGGGCTTTAGATAAATGTCTGACATCTTCGATTTCTAATTTCCAGCGGCTAATCAATTTTTGTCCAGATTCATAGTAGGGACTATCAGCCTTCAACTTTTTAGCTTCAGCAATTGCTTCTTCGATGCCAAACACAGTATCCAAACTAGCACTAGTGCCAGCACTGGCTAAAATATTCCAGTCTCTTACCTTGTTTTGTAACTTCAAACTGTTGGGAATTCGATTAGTAATTTGTAATAGTTCTCGCCAATCTTGTTGTTGAATCAACTGTTCGACATGAGCCACGAGTTTATCTTTAGCTTGTGCCAAAATCTCTTGAGCTTGATCGTAGGCATAGCTTTTTACAGCAATATCTTCAGCTTTATCTATTGCTAACAACAAGTCGTCAATATTGCCGTTGGTAACTTGAACTTGAGCTTTATCGAGGCTAGCATTTTCCTCTTGAGCGACATTGATATTATTGATACTTTCTTCGTACTTAGTAGTTGCCCAATATTTGTTGGGGCTATCAGTCAAACGCACTGCCCAGGTAAAAGCTTCGTTCCAATTTGCTTCGCGCAATCTATTTTCAACTTCCTGATAATTCTTTTCCGCTTGCGACCAAATTGACTGCCAGCTTTTAATTTTTTCTGCCACTAACTTATTAGCTGCAACACTTTGAGGAATTTGTTGGGCAGTTGCGATCGCTTTTTGGAGTTGACCTGCTTGAAACTCCTCTTCCCCAAGTGCGAGAATTGCGGAAGTCCATTTGGTAATATTGCGGTCAATTTCTGGTCTTAGGGGGTGATCTTCAGGCAATACTACCACAAGTGCGATCGCTTTTAATAAACCGTCGATAGTTTTATCTTCGGCAGCGGTTTGAGCGCAATATAAGCGGACTGATGCCGAAGCCACGGGCCAAAAAACCTTAGAGCAACTCTGGGTTTTAGGCAGCTTTAACAGCGCTGAAGTAGCAGTATAGCCTATCGCCCCAGAGCATAAGATCAAAACCATCCCCCATACCTGCCAAGTTTGCCACCATCGGCGTTTAGGCCAAGGCTTAGTCTCTACTGATTTTGATTTACTAGTAACCGAATTGGTTGAGGAAGAAATTTGAGGAGTCACAGGCAGTAAAAGATTTCCTTCGAGATCATGGTCATGACGAAGAGTCGAGTCTAATTTTTGTGGCGCATTGTCTTTGCTTTGAGCCTCAGATTCATTTTTTTGGGCATCTGAGCCTGAGTTTTGTGGTTCTCTATTTATCGCCATAAACTACCCAATATAATGCGAGTAACTATCTCTTTGATTTCCCCAAGGTAGCGGTTAAATCGTATCTCATCTTATCACCTGATTTTGCTGCGTAAATATCATAACTTTGTCAGCTTAGTAAAGAATTGATTTAGATTTAGCAAATGGAACGACTCTGGTTAGTTTGATCGTCACCATATTAAATTAATTCTTTAATTATTTATTTGCAAGTCAGTAATCAATTGAGCTAATTGAGTTTCATTTGCTTGATAAACTTCACCACAAAACTGGCAAATAGCTTCTGCTCCTTCATCTTTTTCAATCATGTCTTGTAGCTCCGCCTCTCCCAACATTTTTAGCGCGCCTAAAACTCGTTCAAAAGAACAGTGACAATGGAAACTTACTTCATGTTCTTCAGGAAAGACGAATAGCTCCAAATCTCCCAATAATTCTTGCATAATCTCTCTAAGAGTTTTGCCCGCTCGTAACAAAGGGGTAAAACCTGATAGTTGAGCCACGCGAGATTCTAAGAGGGTTACTAAAGATTCGTCACGAGAGGCTTTAGGCATAATTTGTAGTAACAATCCGCCAGCCGCAGTCACACCATCAGCACCGACAAATACTCCTACTAACAAAGCGGAGGGCGTTTGTTCAGAAGTCACTAAATAGTGAGCTACATCTTCTCCTACTTCACCTGATACTATCTCTACGGTGCTGGAATAGGGCTGTCCATAACCCACATCTCGCACCACGTGAAGATAACCTTGGTGACCAACGGCTTTGCCCACATCTAATTTTCCTTGATCGTTAGGAGGAAGCTCTACTTCAGGATTTTGGACATAGCCCCTGACAGTGCCGTCTAATCCAGCATCAGCTAAAATCGCTCCTAATGGGCCATTCCCTTTAACGTGAATATTGACCCTGGAACCTTCTTTTTTCATACTGGAAGCTAATAGTAGCCCAGAAGCCATTGACCTACCTAAAGCCGCAGTAGCAACATAAGAAAGCTGATGTCGCTGGCGTGCCTCTTCTGTTAAATTTGTGCTAATAACTCCCACGGCTCTAATACCGCCATCGGCTGCGGTAGCTCTAATTAGTTTATCTGTCATTAGATTTTCTATAGTTTGTTGTTATGCTTTTCTATTTTCTTACTTTACAACTTTGCACAAGATAAAAAAGTGTAAGAGCTAGCAAGGATTATAGGAAAAAGGTTTCATGAAAAGTAACTAGATCTCGCTCTCTCCCCGTCTCCTCGTCAATCTCAATATGTAAATTAGATGCCTGACAGCTTAGAAGACGGGTTGGGGAGAGGTTTCCTAGTTCGCAATTACAAAATTAACCAGCTTATTGGGAACAACGATCACTTTTCTAATCTCCTTACCTTCTAGATAACCTTGGGCAATCTCTGATTCTGTAGCATATTTTTCCAAAGCTACCTTATCAGAACTAGCAGGCACTTGAATCGTACCGCGAGTTTTACCCATTATCTGAATAACTAAAGTAATTTCATCTACGGTCAAAGCATCAGGATCAACTTCAGGCCATTTTTGCTGATGAATTGACTCAGTATTACCCCATAAACTCCACAACTCTTCAGCAATATGAGGGGCAAAAGGTGCGAGCAAGAAAACTAAAGTTTCAATTCCTTCTTTATAGACAGGTGAATCGTTACACTCAGCATCTTTAAGTGCATTGCTGAGTTTCATTAACTCCGAAACAGCAGTATTAAACTGATAATCTCCTGACTTGTCCTCAGTCCCTGGGGATAAATCTTCTGAAACCTCTTTAATTGCCGTATGAATTGCCCTGCGTAAATCTTTTTCTGCCTTAGTTAATTCATCTTGTTGCTTTGCCGATTGAGCAGGATCGTAATTCGTTACTAAAGACCAAACCCGATTTAAAAAGCGGAATTGCCCTTCCACATCAGCGTCATCCCATTCCAAGTCTTTTTCAGGGGGGGCTTTAAACAAAGTAAACATCCTTGCCGTATCCACACCGTATTGTCCTAAACCTTCTTCAAGACTGACACCGTTGTATTTAGACTTAGACATCTTCTCGAATAAAATTTCCAATTTTTCTCCCGTTTCAGGATCTTTGGGATCATCAGGATCGATGTCTGCGGCGGGAATATATTTCTTAGTAGTGGGATTTTTATAAGTTATGCCCTGCACCATGCCCTGGGTCAAAAGACGTTGAAAAGGCTCGTCGAAATTGAGTAATCCCTTGTCTCGCAATACTTTCGTGAAAAAGCGTGAGTAAAGCAGATGCAAAATAGCGTGTTCAATACCGCCTACATACTGATCTACGGGCATCCAGTCATTTACTTGCTCGGTATCAAAAGCCGCTTCAGCATTATTGGCATCGCTGTAGCGTAAGAAATACCACGAGGAATCTATAAAAGTATCCATCGTATCGGTTTCCCGCTTTGCAGGTTGGCCACAACTGGGGCAGGGAACATTAATCCAACTTTCTAACTGGGCTAAAGGAGAACCACCCCTGCCCGATAATTCTACTGATTCTGGTAACTCAACTGGTAAATCGGCCGCTGGGACAGGAACTATTCCACAACTGGGACAATGAATTACAGGAATTGGACAACCCCAATATCTTTGACGAGAAATTAACCAATCCCGCAAACGATATTGAATTCTAGCTCTACCGTAACCCTGTTGTTCGGCATATTCAATAATTTTGGTTTTACCTTCTACTGAAGGTGTCCCGTCAAACTGTCCTGAATTAGTCATGATTCCAGGAGCGGTATAGGCTGACTCAGGACTGGAAATTTCATTTTCTGGAACGATTACTGTTTTAATCGGCAGATTTTTTGACTGAGCAAATTTAAAATCCCTAACGTCATGGGCTGGTACACCCATCACTGCGCCCGTGCCATATTCATAAAGAACATAGTCGGCAATTAAAATTGGTATTTCTGCGCCGTTGAAAGGATTTATGGCTTTGCCACCAGTAAGAACACCCCGTTTCGGTTTATCTTCAGCGGTTCTTTCTATCTCACTCTCGTCTTTTATTTCTGCGATAAAAGCTGCGACTGCTTCTTGGCAGTCAGCACTAGTTACTTCGGTCGTTAAAGGATGTTCTGGGGCAAGAACGATGTAAGTTACTCCATATACTGTGTCGGGACGAGTTGTGAAAACAGCAATTTTCTCGTCCATGCCAACGATGGGAAATTCCAAATAAGCCCCGACAGATTTACCAATCCAGTTAGCCTGCATGGTTTTTACTCGCTCTGGCCAACCACTTAGCTTGTCTAAGTCTTGAAGTAACTTTTCTGCATAGTCAGTGATCTTAAAAAACCACTGTTTAAGAAGTTTGCGTTCAACAATTGCACCAGAACGCCATGAACGCCCTTCATTATCCACCTGCTCGTTAGCTAGTACTGTCTGATCAATAGGATCCCAATTTACGGCAGCTTCTTTTTGATAGGCTAACCCCGCTTCAAAAAATTGTAAGAACAGCCATTGTGTCCATTGATAATATTCTGGAGAACAAGTTGCTACTTCTCGATCCCAGTCTATAGACAGTCCTAACTGTTTTAGTTGTTGCCGCATTTGGCTAATGTTTTGATTAGTCCATTGAGCGGGGGGAATTCCGCGATCTATGGCTGCGTTTTCGGCGGGTAAACCAAAAGCATCCCAACCCATAGGATGCAATACTCGATACCCTTGCATTCTTTTGAGGCGAGCAATCACATCGGTAATGACATAATTGCGGACGTGACCCATATGTAGATTTCCCGAAGGATAGGGAAACATGGAGAGGGCATAAAATTTTGGCTGATTGTTCTGGTTCGGGGTTGAATCAATGCCGGATTTTTCCCACTTCTGTTGCCACTTCTGCTCTATTTCTGCTGCGTTATATCGTGACTCCACTACTTGAGGTACTCCTAAAACTAAATTGACGATCCGAAGAATTTGATAACTTCTAAATCATATATGTAAAAACGACTTTGCCGTTCCTTAGATAGTAAAAGCATCAAAAAAAGCTCTGAAAAAATGTTTTCATAGAAGAATATTATTTTAATTATTGATTAATGATAGATCGTCAAGAAAGACCACTTAGTTTAATTCATAAGTCTGAAACAATAAAATTAATTGAAAACGCCTTACCAAGTACATCAATAATTATTGATTTTGATGAAACTCTATTTTTACGCAATTCTACGGCTGAATATTTAAACAGCCTCCGTCCTCGTTTAATTGGATTACTACTGCTAAAAGGTTTATCTGTCATTAGACCTTGGGCTTGGCTACCAGCAACATTTAGAGGAAGTCAAGTTCGCGATTGGTTTTTAGTTACTATTTCAACTATATTATTACCCTGGACACTTTATTTTTGGCATCAAAGAGCTGAAAAGCTAGCTAAAGATTATGGAAATACAGAATTAATCGAGGCTGTAAATAATAATTCTGATGCCTCAATCGTAATTGCTACTTTAGGTTTTAACTTTATAATTAATCCTTTAATTAAGTTTTTGCCAATTAAATATGATTTGGTGGTTGGCTGTCGATTTTTTCAAGGAGCTAAAGATCGTAGCAAGGGTAAGCTATTGATGATCCAAGAAGCTTTGTCAGAACAATTAATTAAATCGGCGATTGTTGTTACTGATTCTTATGATGATCTGCCTTTATTGCGACTAGTGGCTCAACCATGTTTAGTTATTTGGCCCCTTGCTAAATATGTACCACCTTTAAAAGATATCTATCTGCCATTTTTCTATTTAGAGAAAGTCAAGAGAGTCGGAGAAAAATATACTTTTAAAGTAATTATCTGGGATGACTTACCAATATTACTCCTGGCTTTTTCTTGGCAAGCGACTAATCCTATATTTCATGGTGCGAGTATCTTATTGCTGCTTATCTCTTTCTGGTGCGTTTATGAAGTTGGCTATTATGAAAACGATCGCGTTGCTGAAAAATATGAGGAAAAACCTAAATTATCTATAACCTATCATGCCTATAAGCAGATGATGGAAACATGGTCTCCTTGGTTTTGGTCTTTGATCTTTGGCTTGTTTGGCATTGCTCTTTTAGAAAAAGCTCAAGGAATTACTTTACTGTTTACGATTAAATCAGTAGAAGTTGCTTTCGCATCATCTAACCCGATTGTCTTGCCTTTTATTTATTGGGTTGGGTTTTTATTCTTATTAAGATTTTGTTTCTGGGTGTATAATCACCTAAATAAACCGACAAGGACTTGGTTATATCTTCTACTCCAGTCTTTGCGTTACTACGGCTTTTTGGCAGTAACTTCGACTAATCTTATTGGAACTAGCTTGCTATCTAGTCAAATTATTTCTCGCAGTATATTGTATGTAGTTTATCGTTATTCTGGCGGTAATGCAGATAATTGGCCCAAACAAGTACCTGAAAAATTACTACGTTGGCTAATCTTTATGTTTATTCTAGCTGCGATCGCAATTGGTAGTAGAAACTTTTCTCTATTGGGTAGCTGGCAAACCTGGACAATCATCGTCTGGTGCCTCGTTCAAGGTCAAGGTCAAATGATCAGAATGCTACGTCAGGTTAAACCAATTGTAAAAGATGGTTCTAATCGTGTAACATCGATAGCTCAATAGCGACTAGGGATTAGCGACTAGTAACTAGCAACTAGCAACTAGCGACTAGCGACTAGCAACTAGTAAGAACAATAAGAGCTAAATTAGTAGGATACATAGAAGATTTAATCGTACAATTTTTTATGTGTCCCAATTTTTATGATTAATTATTAATTACTAGATGCTAGATTTAGCCAAAATAGCTGGACAAATTCCTGGTATTAGCCAACATATGTACCAAGAGGCGATCGCATCTCGTCAGCGATTAGAGTTGGCACAGACATTACAGCAACAAGCTACCAGTAGACAAACAGAATTAATTGAAATACAGTCGGCATGGAGCGATCGCTTGTTATTTGCTGCCGCAACTCCCGTAGAATCTCTGGATCGCTGTTTTGATATTGCTCCTGCACCTTATAGTCATAGTGTTTTTGCTACGGATGGTTCGCAAATTTCCCCTTCACATCACGAAATTGCTTACTGTTATTTAATTAACATCGGTCAGATTATGCTGCACTACGGGCAAAGTCTACATCCTCTATTAAATAGCTTGCCTGAAGTATTCTATAAAACAGAAGATCTTTATATCTCCAGACAGTGGGGAATCCGTTTAGAAGAATGGATGGGTTATCGACGTACAGTTTCCGAAGCCGAAATGTTAGCCGAAATAGCCTGTAATTGGGTACTGCCTCCAGGAGAGCATCACGATGTCCCAAATTTAGCAATGGTCGATGGCTCTCTAATTTATTGGTTCTTAGATGGATTACCGATAGACGCTAGAGATAAAATTTTGCCGCCAATTTTGGCAGCCTGTGAAAAGTTAAGAGAGACAAATATACCGATGATGGGCTATGTGAGTGCGTCTCGCAGTACGGAGGGATTAAATTTCTTGCGGTTGCAAACTTGCGAATATGAACACCCTAATTGTGTAGTTAACTGTGGGGATATAGAAGATAAATATCCCTGTCAAAAACTTGATTCTTTACGAGACTCTACTTTTTGGTCGGCTCAATTACAACCAGGACAAAGAAGTCCTCTCTATCGCAGTAATTTACGGATTTTAGAGCTTTATGAAGAGTCCCAGAGGGTTTACTTCTGTTATGTCAATGTCGGCACAGAAATAGCTCGTATTGAATGTCCTGCTTGGGTAGTAGAAGACAAAGCTTTATTCGAGCAATCCTTGAGTATTATGCTGGCACAGGTACAGAAAGGCTATGGTTATCCAGTTGCTCTAGCTGAAGCACATAACCAGGCTGTAGTTAGAGGCGGCGATCGCTCTCGCTTTTTTGCTCTCTTAGAACAACAATTAATTCGGGCTGGTTTGCGCAATGTCGGGACTTCTTATAAAGAAGCTCGTAAACGAGGCAGCATTGCTTAGAAGGGGGTCAAGAATAAAGTTTTAACAAAAAACATCGCTTTATTCGACTATCCTTTGCTATGATACTGGCGTTAAAGCAAGATATTAAAGTATTTATTCTTTGAGCCAACAACCACTAGATACTACCACTCTTAGTAACCCAGACCTCGATACATTAACCCAAGAGCTAGCGGCTATTCAGCAGACTAGTTCTAAACGTATTGCCTTATTGGGTTCCCGTCATGTGCCGATTATGCACCAACAGTTAATCGAAATGATGAGCTACGCTCTAGTTTTAGGTGGTAATCGCCTAGTTACCTCTGGTGCTATTGGGACTAATTCAGCGGTGATTAAAGGTGCAATGCGTGCTGAGTCCAATTTGCTGACAGTTATTTTGCCTCAAAGTTTGTCACGTCAGCCCCAAGAGTCGAAAGAACAATTGGAAAAGGTGATTCATTTAATCGAAAATCCTAAAAACGATAGTCTGTCTTTAGGTGAAGCTAGTTCTTTATGTAATCGCGAAATCGTTGATCGTTGTCAGCAATTAATCTGCTTTGCATTTCATGACAGCGATACCCTCTTGAAAACCTGCCAAGAAGCAGAAGATCAGCACAAAATAGTTACCCTATTTTATTTCGACTAAATAACTAAATAATATGAATTTATCTGTCAGTACAATTCTGCTTTACTCTATAGTGGGAGCAGTCGTCTTGGCGTACGCTCCTTTTTTAGTTGTCGCTTGGGGACGTTTAAAAGCGGGATATGACCAAGCTGCCCCCCGCGCGATGTTTGATAAGCTTCCACCCTATGCCCAAAGAGCCACCTGGGCGCATCAAAATGGCTTGGAGGCTCTAATTATTTATGGTTTGGCAGCTTTAATGGCTTATGTAACGGCAGTCGATTCCGATTGGGCAATGAAAGCGGCGATCGCATTTTTAATAGCCCGTTCACTCTATTCGATATTTTATATTTCAAATCTTCCCATCGGTCGATCTTTGATGTTTGCCCTCGGCTCACTTTCTGGGTGGACTTTGTTTGCTCTAAGTTTGCTGAAAGTCACTTGAAATTGAATTTATTTGGGAACTTTAGTTTTATTTTTTTCCTGCTTTTTTTTACGTCGATATTTATAAGTAGAGCTAATCCAATCACTCAAAGAATGACTCATTGCACCCAATTCTAAGCCCAGAAATAAGCCGATGAGTTCTTCGAGATATTGTGTTGTGAGTAAATTAGATTTTTGTTGGGCAAATTGTTGCCAATTCCAGGTAAAACCCCAGACTAATTGAGCGATCGCCACAACGAAAACAGCTACAATAGATATCAGTAAGAGCAAATAAAAGACTCGAAGGCAAGTGCCAATAATTGGGCCATGAGAAAATAACGAACGGTGACGCATTACTTGGCGATAGGGTAACCAAATACCCCTCAAAATCCCCCAGCGCTTGTACTGTAAAGAGTAAATATCTAAATCAGGGCCGAACATCAAACCACTGAATAAAAAGCCACTAGAGACAATTAAAGTTAGCTCTCCATTACGGGTTAAACTATACGTCCCCCCAGCAACCCAGGGAAGAATCCAAAGAGTAATGCGATCGTGTGTGATACCAGATGGCATTGGTTATATATCTATCTATTAATCTATTAATTTGCCGCGAATACAACTAACTCTCTTGTAAGGGTAAAGGGTAAATATAAAATGGTAAACAAATTTTAAGCTTTATGGGCAATAAAATTTAAGATGCGATCGCGTATTAGGGCGATCAAGATAATTTTTTCACCTTGATACAAGACCTGTATAAGACAGTACTCGGAGCCGAACATGACACGATCAGTTATGATGCAAAATGTTTTGCCGTTCGGTGAACTTTAGTTCGTTATATTCAAAAGAATAAAGATGAAAGTAATGCTTCTTAAGCCCCTTGCAAATGAAGTACGGGGAAATGATGTGCTTCGGAGATGCTGTGTTTCACGTCTTGACGGAGAAACATTACTTAATGAGAATGAGTTATGGTTTCAATTTCCAAAAACGGTCAATGCTCCAGAAAGTGATGACTGTGATAGCTATTTACTGGCAATGCTGATGGATGGGATGTTAGAAGGCAGGAATATTGTTATTAAGGGGAGCGTGTCAAGGAAACTTTTATCTAATCTGACAGAATTTCAATCAGCTTTGAACAAGCGATCGCTTAATATGTATAAAATAGTACAAATGGAGGCCGACACAATAAAAGAAGACGGCACTTCAGTTCCTGGTGCGGTCTGCGCGTTTTCAGGGGGGGTTGATGCGACATTTTCTGTGTGGAGAAATTCACAAAACAAAAATAGTTATAGATCTCAGAAAATAAATTTTTGTTCCTTGGTTCACGGATTTGACATACCGCTCTCTGACGTTAAGGCTTTCGATAATGCTCTAACAGCGGCAAGCAAAACACTATCAGATATCAATCTCGAAATTATACCCATTCGTACAAACTATCGAAAAATAACGAAGGTAAATTGGGAACATGGGTGTGGAGCAGCTTTGGTAGGCACTTTGAGCAACTTCAAGCGACTGGCGGGAACTTGCCTGGTCGGAAGTAGTGAACCATATGACTCTCTGGTAATGCCTTGGGGATCGTGTCCCCTTACAGATCATCTACTAAGTTCAGACGGGTTTACTGTAATTCACGATGGCGCGTCACATAACCGAACTGAAAAGGTAAATGAAATCGCTGACTGGATAACAGGAGTAAATAACTTAAGGGTTTGTTGGCAAGGTCACCTCAAAGATAGAAACTGCGGGAAGTGTGAGAAATGTCTGCGAACCAGTCTCAATTTCTTGGCTTGTAATCAACCAATACCCAAGTGTTTTCCTGAATCTATTGTCATGGAGAAAGAACTTAAACATATTGTATTAGGAAATGATCTGGTTCGAGCGGAATGGAATCAAATCCTCGAATATGCTAACCGAAACAACATTAACTCTAATTGGAAGATGGCGCTTTCAAGAGTTGTCCGCAGAAAATCGGCGATCGATATTATTCTACCAAGAGGAAGTATGCGTAGAAAATTAATAAAAAATCTAATAAAAAGAAAGTGAAAACCAAATAATCACTTGAGCCGGGCTGTTTATGCTAAAGGCTGAAACAGCCCAATTAAATTTTTATCTGGATCTCGAAGATAAACTGTTTTAATACTGTAGTTCGGATTGCTGGTTGGTGTAGTAACTAACTGCACGCCTTGATGCTGCAATCGCTGACACTCTTCGTCTAGGTCGTGAACTGTAAAAATTAAGGCTACGGGATCTTGACATTCTGCAAGAGGCGGCTTGTGGGAATTTCTAATCATCTGTGCCATTTCTTGTCGCCGAAACAATTCAAATCTCATATCGGCGACTTTAAATTCAGCGTACCCCTCATGTTCGTTCTCGACTAAAGTTTCAAATTCCATGACATTTTTGTAGAAATTCAAGCAAGCTTTCCAATCATTGACCAGAAGTCGCGTACAGGCAAAACTAACTTTCATACATTACCTCATTAAAATTTTTCTGTTACAGGTCGTAAATCTAGTTCCAATGTCCATGCAGTTGGATCTTGCTGATGTAATTGCCAATACATTTCGGCGATCGCATCAGGTTTAATCATAGTATGGTCTTCGCGTTTCGCTACCATTTCTCGTATTCTTTAAGTATTAATCATACCGTCGATCACGAGGCTCGAATTCACGAGCCAGAGATTAATCGGGTGCGATCGCATTTTTAAACTTATCTACGGCAATCGAGATACTGAAAGTCTCTTGACCATTGGCTCACAAGCTTAACTTATCACCAATGCTATGCCTTAGAAAACGACGTTTTAATTCGTTTATAAAAGAGATAAAGTACTGTTCATCAGTCTTTCTAAAGTGAGGTATAGGTTTTCTCGACTATCAAAATTGTCTAGCTTTTCGAGTAGACTGCCATTATCAAATAGCAAGAGTGTTGGTAAGTTTTTCAGACGATAGGTGGTGGCTAATTTAAAGTTTTGGTCAGCGTTAATTGAAACTAATTTGATTGATTCATCACCCTCTCCTTGCAATTTTTCTAACATTGGATCGATGAGCCGACATAAACCACACCAAGGAGTCCAGAAATGTACCAAAACTGGAAAAGAAGATTCTAAAACCTCATGCTGAAAATTAGCTTGATTAACTACAGATGACATATTGCTGAAACTGTTTATTAAATTGATATAGATACTTTGAGTTATGCTACAACCAATTGGGATCAACTGAAAAGGTACTAAATGAGAAATTTACCAATATACTCTCGAGGTTACTTTCATCAACCAGGGATGACCCCACCAAAATAGTAAAATAAAGACTGTAACACCTAAATAAGCAGGGCGCAGAAACTCTTGCCACTTTAAACTTTGACGACCATCAATAATCGCTAAAAAAGGAATAATTGAAGTGCGAGCTTTTACTTGGTGAAAAGCTTCTCCATACCTTAGCGCTAAACGGTGATCGCCATGCCAAACCGCAAATAAATGATGGGCAATTAAGCCGATCGAAGTGACTATAGTAAAGGTTGTACCCAGCCATATAGTGTGAGCTATGCACCAGATTATTTGTCCTACCATCTGGGGATGACGGGTAATGCGAATAATTCCAGTTTCAAAAAGGTAAACTTGGGGTTTTTGGATAGCCGCGATTTCTAAAAGATTAAAAGTAGCCGGATAGAGAAAAAGGAAGGAAATAGCCGATAATATCCAAACAGTCTGTTTAATTCCCGCAACTCCTTGGACTTGCCATAATTGCAGCCCATCGTAGCGGTGATTGAAAAAATAAATAATTAAAATAGTGGCAAACGGGATGCTCAAAAGAGCAAAAATAACCCGATAAAGCCTCGCTCCAATTTTAGTTTCTGCCCAAGGACGCAGAGCCGCTAAACCACTGTGGACAATAGCAAAACCTAATAATAACCCTAAGATAATTAAGTGGCTATTGGTCAGCCAGCTCGTTTCGGTCATAGATCTACTCACATAGGTATTATTTATCATTTTAGATGGTAACAATAATTAAACATTAATTACGTTTCCTGATCGTGCTACTGTTCAAATAAACAACAAGAAAATTATCAAATATTAAGCAGTATTGATAATAAGTTTAAATAATACATTGATTGCTAATTAATTTAATAAAACTGTTGATGGAATTTTATGTCTGATATTCCTTTTACTTTGGACCAACTCCGCATACTTAAGGCGATTTCAACTGAGGGAAGCTTTAAGCGGGCAGCAGATAGTCTATATGTTTCTCAACCTGCGATCAGTCTTCAGGTACAAAATTTAGAAAAGCAGTTAAATGTACCCTTGTTTGATCGCGGCGGGCGCAGGGCGCAACTAACCGAGGCAGGACATTTATTATTAAGTTATGGCGAGAGAGTAATTTCTCTTTGTCAAGAAACCTGTCGGGCGATTGAAGATTTGCAAAATCTCCAGGGAGGTACTTTAATTGTCGGTGCATCTCAGACAACGGGAACTTATTTGATTCCTCGCATGATTGGTTTATTTCGCCAAAAATATCCTGATGTTTCGGTACAGCTACAGGTGCATTCGACTCGTCGCACTTCTTGGGCCGTGGCTAACGGACAAGTAGATCTGGCAATTATTGGCGGAGAAGTACCAACCGACTTACAAGAAATCCTCAATATTATTCCCTATGCTGACGATGAATTGGCTCTGATCTTGCCCCCGTCTCATAGTTTGGTGCAGGAGGCAGCTATTCAGAAAGAAGACTTGTATAAACTAAACTTTATTGCCCTCGATTCTCAGTCAACTATTCGGAAAGTTATTGATCAGGTTTTAACTTGCTATGAAATCGACCCGAAAAGACTTAAGATCGAGATGGAGCTTAATTCGATTGAAGCGATTAAAAATGCCGTACAGTCAGGATTAGGGGCTGCTTTCGTTTCGACGACAGCGATCGAAAAAGAATTGCAGATGGGAGTATTGCACCAAGCTAAAATTAACAATGTCACCATCGGACGGACTCTTTCGGTGATTGTTAATCCCAATCGCTATTGTTCTAAAGCAGCAGAAGCCTTTAGTAAAGAAATTTTGCCCCAGTTTTCTACAAAGCAGGAATTTCATTCCATCGATAGCCTCTATCAAAGCACCGCTGAAGTCAAGTAAATCTTGGACATTTTAAAAATTCCCAATTTAAAATGATCTCGTAACTGCTGCTGAGATTGTATGGAAATTATTTGTACCCGCCCTAGCTGTACTCGTCCTCGTAATTTTTTTAGCGATCTTGACGATGAAGTCAAAATTAGAACCATACAACAGAAGTATTGTACTGCGTGTGGAATGCCTTTACTGTTGGCAGATCGCTATATTCCCTCGCGGCTACTTGGTCAAGGTGGCTTTGGTGCAGCTTTCCTAGCTCGTGATCGCTATACTCCAACTATGCGCTCTTGTGTAGTTAAGCAATTTCAGCCGGCAGGAAATCTCAGTCAGCAAGAGTTAGCAGTTGCTCAAACTTTATTTGAACGAGAAGCGGTAGTCTTAGAGCAGTTAGGGGATAAGCACCCCCAGATCCCTGATTTATATGCCTTTTTTACGCCGATTGTTCCCAGTAGCGATCGCAAAAGCAACGAACAGTATTTTTATCTGGCACAGGAATTTATTGACGGGCAGGATTTAGAAGCTGAGTTGGAAACTAAGGGCAAGTATTCTGAAGCCGAAGTTAGAGAAATACTGTCAGAAATTCTGAAAATCTTGCAATTTGTTCACGAAAACGGCTCAATTCATCGGGATATTAAACCTTCTAATATTATGCGCAATAAACAAGGGATTTTATATCTCCTGGACTTTGGCGCAGTGAAGCAGATTGCTGCCGGGGGCGGAAATCCAGGGAAATCTACGGGAGTGTATTCGATGGGTTTTGCTCCTCCCGAACAAATGTCTGGCTCGCAAGTGTACCCTTCGACGGATATTTATGCCTTAGCTGTCACCTGCATTACTCTATTGACAGGAAGACCTGCTGAAGATTTATACGACTCTTTTAATCATCGCTGGAATTGGCAAGTTCATGCTCCTCAGACAAGCGACCATCTGACGGCTATTCTTAATAAGATGCTCTTACCTACTCCTGCTCAACGCTTTCAGTCGGCAGTAGAAGCTTTAGCTGAATTAAATGCCTCTCCAAATCCCTCAACTCCCCCATCTCTCCCGCCTCTGCCGAATCCCCCATCTCTGCCAAATCCTTCAACTTTGCCATCTCTCCCGCCTCTACCAAATCCCCCATCTCTACCAAATCCCCCATCTCTACCATCTCTTCCAAAAACACGGCAACCCCGTTTTTCTTTAGTAGAAGTCCTAAGTAGTGCTGCTTTTACAGGTTTTGAAGGTGCATTGTTATACATTGGCTTAGTCAGTATACTTTCTGTTTCTGGAATCAGCCTTGGTCTTTTAGGTATGGCATTAGGAGGATTAGTTTTTGCACAAACTCGTCGCATTATCGAGAAAGTCGATCTAGTAATTGTGGCAGGAATAACGGCTGCGGTAGTAGGTTTTCTGCCTATACTTCAAGGCAGTCTGGGAATACAAGCGGTTTTAATTATTGCAACTATGTCTGCGGCAAGTGCGATCGCAATAACTGCTTTTTTCCGTCTTATTTATCAATTACTATCCCGTTTTCTCTAGAATTTCTGTGATGAAATTGGCATATTTCTGGTTGATTTTCCGACAATTTCAATACTTACCGTCATAGACATTATAAGTCCAGAAAGCAGAGATCATCGCCGCGATCGCCAGCAATCCAGTTAATCCATGCAGGATAAGCAAAACAAGGGTTTGATAAGGCTGGAAAGACTTCATGTCAGCGTTGTGTTTTTAATTCCGATGCGATCGGTCATAATACTGTGTAATGTATTAAGTTCGCTCTCTAAAATCGGCATCAAAACCAACCTTGAGGTTTTTAACACTAGACTCATGATATTTTGCTAGATGTGACTCTATACTTCTTTATGTTGAAATATCTTGACGTACTTTCCATGCCATGAAAGCACGTCAAATTTATCTTAATTTGCGATCAATGATTAGCTAGAATTTCCATTTAAATTTCCATTCAGCTAAAGCAGAAGTCTCTAAAAAATCTTAATCGGCGCTCATTAGATGTTTCAGGTTGATCTGCACTCCTTGGACATAACTTGCATCGTTGAGGGCTTCTGGTGAAACTCTCTTATCTTTAATAGCTGCTTTGATTACATCCTCTGCATTAACCTGGTTTCTGGCGATCGCCATTTCCAGAGCTGAATGACTGGGAATGCCTTCTGTTTGGAAATGACCATTACGGGCTAAGTTAACCAGATTAAATGGAGTTGTCTCAGAAGCTGCATTGGCAGAAAAGGGTCTGGCAAGAGAGACTAAAACAATTGAAAGTATACCGAAAATAGAGCGTTTCATTTTCATTCTCCTTTAATTATTCAGTTACGTTTTAATATGTACTGCTTTAGTTTCCACAAGTAGATAAATATCATCAAAGTGCGATCGCAGGAAATAGGAATAAAAGGATTCATCATTTACTTTTCTGGTACTGGAAATACGCATCTAATGGCTGAAGCGATCGCCACTGGGGTTCGTAGTCAATCTGATACTAGCGTTGATTTACTGCGAATTGAAGGAGCGCAAATCAAAGAGGGACGTTGGTTCGACGAATCAAATAGCTCAAACCTTTAGCCATCATGTTAATCAAGCACCAAGTTCTCGATCTGATAGCAGACGGAACAGTAACTTTACCCCACTTGGATCAGCGGAATGTAAGCTCAAAGAAGGCAGTGGGCAATTGAGAATCGCGATCGTCTAATGCCAAGCAAGTAAGCCATTCAAATTACGGTTGAGGAACTGATCGTGGAAACGAACCTAGAAATTATCCGTGAATTCTACGAAATGTTTAACCCTGACATTATCGATCTAGAAGTCGATTAGAAACTTGTATTATAATTTTTTTAGCTTGCTTAATTTTTTAACTGGGGTGCTAGGATTCGAACCTAGGGATGGCGATACCAAAAACCGCTGCCTTACCGCTTGGCGACACCCCAACGTTTGCCACTTAGATATAGTAACAATTATCTACCTATTGTTGTCAAGTAATTTCTGAAAAAAATTTCATTTTGGCATTTGCTCTGAAATAATTTAGACAGTATCACTACAAATTTCCTGAATAGCTTTACGCAAGTCAGAGGTGTGCATCAAGCCGACATAGCCAGCATACAGGCATTTTTCTTCGCCATCAGCTACAAAAACATGGTTTACCCCGAATGGATTGCTCCAGGTGCGAATACTAATTCCTGCGGGCAATTTAGCGGCAATACGCGATCGTTTAAAATCTCGATAGCTAGCATCAGTCATGCCTGGTACAGATTGTAAACGTTTGATCAATTTAGTCGCCAAATCTTCTGTAGGAGATAAACCAATCTGAGGATTTAGCCAAAATTCTTGAATAATCGGCACAATATCAGGATGACATTTCATGGCGGCATGGCGCATTCGGGAGATCAAAATAAAATTGGCGTAGTCAAACTTGGTATTTTCTACCGTCACCAATCCATCGCTACCAAAATTTAGATCGCTAGCGATAGATAAGGTGGGAATCTGCTGCGCAATTTTTTCAGCTATGCTACGGCGATTTTTGCCTAAATCTCTAGCTGTACCAATACCAAGACTTAAAGGATCAATCAGACGCGCCAGATCTGATCCACCCACAGGAGAGCCGATTAGTACCAATGAATGTACTTTATCCCACCACTGAGGATTGCGATTCAGTACCTCTAGCCAGATTAATCCACCCATAGAATGTCCCATGACTTTTAAAGGGGTTTGGGGATGGTTATGAATGGCTTCTGCTGTAACTTTTTCTACCTGTTTGACTAAAGGCTTGATGCTGATAAAGGTTTTGATTATCCCTAAACTAGGAGCGCTTATCAGAGTTTGGGGCGTGGCTAAAGCTTGAGCGAGTCTACCAATATCATTGCCAGCATCAGCCCATCCATGTTGAGCAAATAACAAAAAGTCAGGGCTGTTCTTACCTTGTGTCATATATTAAGTCTATTTAGTTTCTAATTGACAGTTGTTTTAGCTCGTAATGGATGAGAAATTGCGATCGCTTGTAACAATTCTTCGGGCTTGGCTACTAAAAAGTCGGGTTGATATTCCCTGAGTATCTCAGCCGAGTTAAAACCCCAGGTTACGGCAATTGTTCCAATGCGACTCTTTCTTGCCGCTCTAATATCTCTTGTTTCATCTCCGACATAGATTACATCAGCTCGATTGAATCGATTTTGTCTAATCACTTGGTCAATTAAGCGATGTTTGCCAAAAATAGAAGTACTAGAGCAAATATGAGTAAATAAAGAATTTAAATTGTTTTTATCTAAAAATACTTCAACATTTTCTTGGACATTGGAAGTAACAATTCCTAAACTATAGCCTCGATTTTTTAGCTCAAATAAAATTTGAGCTATATTCGGAATCGGTTTAAGATCGGCGATTTCTTTGCTTAACTCCGCTCTAACTCTTCTAACTAAAAAAGGAATTTTAAATAGAGATATTTCGGTACGCTTAACTATTTCGCGGGAACTTAAGTTTTTTAATAACAATAATTCTTCTGAATTTAAAGCTTTATAGCCAAACTCAGAAGATAATTGATTAGTGATATTAACGAGCGCTTGATAGGTATCAGCAATAGTCCCATCAAAGTCAAATAAAACTACCTTAGCAGTCATCGAATTTCAAATAAATTGGTGAGTATGTAGAGTAATTATAGTTAGCAAAAATAATAATTATCGTTTTTCTAGAAACAATTACTTCTCTATATTTAGATTAGCACGAGCATTGCGTCGTAGCATCTGAGGTTTAATTCTTCTTAGTGCCGAAGCATGAAATCGGTGATCCCATGCGGCTTCAGAAATGTCAGCTAATTCGGTTAGTCTGGGGTGAATATTTTCGGGATAGGGTTGAAAATCCTTTACATCCGTCTCTTGGGCAAAACGCTGATTCCAAGGGCAAACATCTTGACAAATATCGCAACCTGCTACCCAACCTGATAAATTATTGGCGATCGCTTTGGGTAATTCTGGATCACGATTTTCGATGGTATGATAGGCAATACAGCGATTGGCATCGACAACGAAAGGTTTGACTATCGCACCTGTGGGGCAAGCCTCAAGGCAGCGAGTACAAGTACCGCAATGACTAGTATGGGCTGAGTCTGGAGTTAATTCTAAGTTAGTCAATATTTCTCCTAAAAATACCCAACTGCCATATTTTTTAGTAATTAGATTGCCGTTTTTGGCAATCCAACCAAGACCCGCCCGTTGCGCCCAAACTTTGTCTTGTACTGGTGCAGTGTCGGCATAGTAACGAGTTATAATTGATTCATTTTGCGATCGCAACCAGTTGCTCAAAGCTTTAAGTTTTGTTTCCATGACTTTGTGATAATCTCTTCCCCAGCCATAACGAGATATTTTGCCAATTTCGGGCGCATCAGAATGTTGTTCAGGAGTATAGTAATTAAGTGCAACTGAAATAAGCGAGCGCACGTCGGGCATACAGCGACGGATATCTTCTCGTTTAGCACTTGTCATCCATGCCATGTCTGCATGATATCCCAAAGCTAGCCAGTCTTGAAGCTTATCGACTGCATCATCTTGATAGTCGTCATCTACTCTAGCAATACCTACTAAATGGAAGCCAAATGACTTGGCAGCGGTTTGAACTTGAATGCTATCTACAGCAATTTTATTCGAGTTGTGAAAATTGTTCTGTTGATGTTGATTATTATTAGTCATTAATCTTTGGTGATTTATTATTGTTCACGAATGATTTAGAACAAGAATAAGTAATCATAAAGCAAGATTGAAGTAGTGTTATGATTATGCCGAACTTAGGTTGAAAATTTAGGTTAAAAATACTTATGCTAGTTGCTACTACATTGCCACAAATTAGCACCGTTACCACTAATAATTTGTTAGTAGTTTTTGCTGAGTTTCTTGATATAGATGTTAGTGCAGGGGATGCAGCTACTGATACTCTTAAAACTTATACTCGGCAGTTACAACAGTTTATCACTTGGTGCGATCGCCATAAGTTAAATCCAGCTACAGTAATTAAAGATGATATTAAAAAATATCGTCGCTGGATGATTCAATCTAAGCAATATAAACCTGCAACAATTGCTTTAAAGTTAGCAGTAGTTAGACGCTTTTATCAGGCTGCGGTAGAGAAAGGTTTAATTTCAATTAATCCAGCAGCGGGGGTAAAGCCACCGAGAGAGAAATGTGATCCAGCCGAAAAAATTACTTATTTGGAAAAAGCTGAAGTCGAAACTTTACTCCGCTCCATACCCGATAACGGCACTTTAAAAGCGGCTAGAGACAAAGCGATGTTAGCGATCATGGCTTTAGAGGGTACACGCACGATTGAATTACATCGCGCGAATATATCTAACCTAGTGAGACAGGGAAAAAATCTCGGTGTCAGAGTCGAAGGCAAAAGAAGTATTCGGGTTGTCCCTTTGACTCCAGATATTGCTAATCTTTTAGTTGATTATCTCCACATGAGGGAAACTAGCGGGGAAGTATTAAGACCAACTAGACCTTTATTTGTTGGCGCGGGAAATAGATCGAAAGGTCAAAGAATCTCTCGTCGCGGCATTAGATCAATTGTCGATAGTTATTTAGAATTAGCTTCATTGAAACATACTCCAGGGAGAACAATTTCCGCCCATAGTTTGAGACATACCGCTGGTACATTAGCTTTACATTCAGGAGCAGAATTGCGCCAAGTACAAGATTTACTCGGACATAGCGATCCGCGCACTACTTGTATTTACGCCCATGTAGCTGATCGTTGGGAAAACAATCCCGCTTTAAAACTCAACATAGATATTTATTGAAAGCTATTAGCCATTAGCTATTAGCTTTTAGCTTTTAGATAAATCTATATTACGAAACAATAGACTTATGCATCAAAATAACTTTAAAACCAAAACCTAAAAATGCTTCTTGACTTTTGACTTAACTCAACCAGGGTTTCGGAGACTTACACAATAAGAGTGGCTAGACACAAAGAATTTGATCGCGAGGAAGTATTAGAGAAAGCCATGACTACCTTCTGGCGTTACGGTTACGAAGGAACATCAATGCAAAATTTGGTTGAAAGTATGGGCATAAACCGAGGAAGTCTATATGATACTTTCGGTGACAAACGTGCTTTGTTTGATTTTGCGATCGCTCATTACGAAAATACCAGAATGAAAGAGCTAGTAGCTTGCTTAAAAGTACCAGGTGCATCAAAACCAGCTATTGTTAATCTATTTAATAGTTTAGTTGAGCAAAGCGATCGCGAGCAAGAAAATTGTGGTTGCTTTATGACTAATACAGCGATTGAGTTGTGTCCACAGGATCGAGATACCGCTAAACGCATTAGGGCAAATCTGAATAATATCGCCAAAGCTTTCCAAAAAACCCTAATCAATGCCAGAGAAAAGGGAGAAATCTCTAACGAGGGAGACTTAGATGCCATATCCCAATATTTAACATCCAGTATTCAGGGATTGCGAGTCATGGCGAAAGTTAACCAAGAGCCTGAATTTCTGAAAAATATTGTCAAGGTGATACTATTGGTGCTGAAGTAATCGAATAAGTCTTAATCGGAGTAGCAGAAAAAAAAGCATTGCTAACTAATTATTTACTAAAATTTGCTTTTTTTATTATTATTTAATATCTAGTTATTTAAGTTTATTTATTTTCTCATTTATCTTGCGAGAGATTGCGAGCTTTTTATTATCGCTCCCAGAAAGAGTTAATCTCAATAGTAGCAAGCAATTAAGTAGCTCCACCAAAATAAAAAAGCTCTTAGCTTATTGTTAAGTCTATGGGCTAATGATCGCAGATAACTTAAGTGCTAGTCGCTAGTTGTGAGACACTTGCGGTGGTGAGACACTTGCGTTGCGGAGGTATCCTCCGTCGAAGCACAGTGTCGAAAGGCTTTGCCGATGTTATACCCTTGTGGTACATAAGCAAAGTGTCGAACCCGAAGGGCTAGTTGCTAGTCGCTACTATTCGCCGTTGAATTAGGTTTATCTACTTAATTTGTGCTTAACCTGTTGAAAATCAAACAGACACTTGTTATCAATCAGACATTTGTTGTGGATCAAAACAGTGTCTTAACAAAATAATCAAGTTTTTATTTTGGGGTTAGATATGAGTAACAATGACATCAAGAACACTCGTAATGTGGCAATTGTTGGCCCATATTCTAGTGGAAAAACTACTTTACTAGAAAGCATTCTATTTGTTACAGAAGCAATTACTCGCAAAGGTAATATTAAAGACGGTAACACAGTCGGAGACAGTTCTGCTGAAGCACGCGATCGCGAAATGAGCGTCGAAGTATCAGTTGCTAACACTGAATATCAAGATATTAATTTTACTTTTTTAGACTGTCCTGGTTCAGTAGAATTCACACAAGAAACCTATAATACTTTGGTCGGCGCGGGAGCCGTCATTATAGTTTGTGAACCAATAATCGAAAAAGTTTTAACTTTAGCGCCTTTATTCAAATTTCTTGATGATTGGGAAATTCCTCACTTAGTATTTATTAATAAAATTAATCGTAGCTCTTACGGTTATATGGAAATTATTCAGGCTTTGAAAGCAGTTTCTAGTCGTCCTTTAATTACTCAACAATATCCCATTCATCAAGGAGATGATTGTATTGGTTACATCGATTTAGTAACAGAACAGGCTTATCACTATCACCCAGATAATCTTGCCGATCCTGTGCCACTCCCCGAACATTTAGCTGAGTCCGAACAAGCCGCACGCAGGGAAATGTTGGAAACCCTAGCCGATTTTGACGACCATCTTCTGGAAGAATTAATCGAAGAAATTGAACCACCCGAATCAGAAATACTAGAAGATTTAAAACAAGATTTGGGTGCAGATTTAATCGTTCCCGTCTTCTTCGGTGTGGCAGAAGCAGATTATGGAGTACTTCCTTTGCTCGATGCTTTAGTCAAAGAGTCACCGTCTCCCAATCTTACCGCCCAACGTCGTGGACTGGAAGCTGACCCTGATGGGGATACAGTAGTACAGGTTCTCAAAACCTATTTCACTACCCAAGGTGGACGCTTATCTTTAGTCAGAGTTTGGCAAGGACAACTGACCGATGGCATGATGCTGAACGGAGAAAGAGCTGGTGGTCTTTATCGCTTGATGGGTCAACAACAAATACCAATTAATCAGGCATCTGTGGGCGAAATTGTGGCGATTGGTCGTTTAGAAGCTGCCAAGACGGGAGATACTTTGACTAATTCTACAGAATCAATTCAGGCACTACCTCAAGCAGATAAAACAGTTCCTGTTTATGCTCTAGCCATCGCTCCTGAAAATCGTAAAGATGAAGTAAAACTCAGTAATGCTTTAACCAAACTACTAGAAGAAGACCCTTCATTACATTGGGAACAGCATGGCGATACCCACGAAGTCATTCTCTGGGGACAGGGAGAAGTTCATCTGCAAGTTGCTTTAGACCGCCTGCGCCGCAAGTATAACTTGCCTATGACTACTCATTTACCTCAAGTACCCTATAAAGAAACTATTCGTCATTCGATTAATTCTCATGGTCGCTATAAACATCAAAGTGGCGGACATGGTGCCTTTGGTGATGTTTATTTAGATATTAAACCTCTCTCTCGCGGTGAAGGCTTTCACTTCCATGAAACTATTGTCGGTGGTGTAGTTCCCAAACAATATATATCGGGAGTTGAAACTGGAGTCAGGGAATATCTGCAACACGGCCCCTTGGGCTTCCCTGTAGTTGATGTGGATATCACTCTTACCGATGGTTCTCATCACTCTGTAGATAGTTCAGAACAGGCTTTTAAACAAGCTGCCCGTATTGCCATGAGTGAAGGAATGGCGAAGTGTAACCCAGTGCTACTGGAACCAGTTTTGGCGATCGCAGTTTCTGTTCCTGCTGATTTTACTTCTAAAGCACTACAACTAATTACAGGACGCAGAGGACAAATATTGGGCTACGAAAGTATCTCTGACTGGAAAGGTTGGGATACTGTATCGGGTTATTTGCCTCAAGCCGAAATGCATAACTTTATTATCGAATTGCGATCGCTTACTTTAGGCGTTGGCTTTTTCCAGTGGAAATATAATCACCTCCAGGAAGTTCCCGATAAGCTAGTCGATAATATTTTGGCTACTGCTGGCACTAACGGTAAAGAATAGGCCTCGCGCATAAGTAATTAGACCTCCTAGTGTTGTAAAGTAACAGGTCTAATTACTTAGCTACTCCCGACATCCCAAACTAAATCGAGTATCTACTCCAGTAGTGGGATTAGTACCATCGGCTCTTTTACAGAGGAGGTAGACTTGGTAGCGATCAAGAATAGCATCTGAAAAATCTGCACCAGTAATCGTCGTACCATCAAAACTAGTACTAGTCGCCACAGCATTACGAAAAATGGCGTTGGTTAAATCAGAATTATCTAAAGCCACTCGATCCATTAAGGATCTAGTAAAATTTGCTCCTTTCAAATTGGTATTAATAAAAATTGCTTTGGTCAAAATCGAATTACTCACATCCGAACCTTCAAAATTAGCTCCCCGTGCATCAGCGGCAGCAAAAACACCCCCGATTAAGTTTTGGTGAGAAAAATCCCGCTCGTGGACATCGTTGTAGGTATAATTGACCGCACTTTCTTGAGCCATAGCAGGACGAGCATTCAACAACACCAAAATTATAGCGATCGCTATAATTAACAGTAAACTCAATAAACCTTGCTTAAATTGGGAGAAGATCATAGTTATAAAATAGTTATAAATAGTTAAGGATCAAAGAAGATCATTTCTGATGTCGAATATAACCAGGTGGTAAGTCAACGCTGATCTTCTCTGGCTCCAACTCTCCGACGTAATTAGCCATCAACATTATTTCAGGCAAGGAGATATTAGTATCTAAATCTGATTTTGTAGTTTGGATAGTTTTCCCAAAATCAGAGCGATAAGTAGGAATATTTAGGTGTTGACGAATAGTCTCAAAAAAGGTTTGTTGTCGTGAAATTTGCTCTAATCTATTATCACAATCTTGAATTCTAGAATCACAAAGATCAAATTCTACTTTTCCACTGGCGGTTAATTTGTGAAAAGTTTGGGGAGTAGCCAGGATATAACGATCAATAGTCACACTATTGATCATTTGACTAACCATTTGAGACATTAATGCTGTTCCACCATACTTATAAGAATCGGCAATTGTACCCCAACCTAATCCAGGAATTCGGACTCGACTATCGTTAGGAATATTAATTACCTTGGCAGAATGTTCTTGGGGTTTAAACTGTAGCAATAAAATCGTTTTACTATTACCAATTAAAGCAGTAGGAGATTTAATTATGGTATTGCTATCGGGTTGAATTTCGATTAAAAGTATATTAATTGGACGAGTTAAACTTTGGCTGACAACGGGTTGAACCGAATTAGAATTACTATTAAGACTTTTAGTAATGGCTCTTTCAACTGGAGGAATCTGAGTTGAAGCTGCTCCGCCCAGAGCTGATGCGATCGCCGTAAAGCTGATCATACTCCCCCAGAAAATACCACGTTTAAAGCTCGACCATTGAGAATGTCTTCGCCAAAACCACAAAGGCTGGTTCAGTGAGTTAACCTGGATGTTATCAGTTTGATTGTTGCCAATTTCGGATAATTTTGATAATTTATTACTCTTAACTTTACTTGATGCACTAATTGTGCTGTTGTTGTTTAAAGGCGAACGCTCAGAAAGCATAAAGTTATTTTGCTCCATATAATAATTATTCTGTTTTTAATCAAGTTCAAATTTGAGATTAAAATGGACAAAATTTTAAGTTATATGGTATCACCTTAGTCAATAGGTCTAATTTATTAATCATCGTAGCAATTCATACCATCGTTGACATGATCAAATGAGAATTATTATTAATAAAGCGCGATCATTATTCATACAATCAATATAGGAAAACTTAACATTAAATGGATATCAAACTAATCCCAATTATTTTGGCTGGGGGTAAAGGAGAGCGTTTTTGGCCAGTTAGTCGTCTCAAAAGACCTAAGCAATTTTTATGTCTCGATGGCAGTGGTAGAAGTTTGTTGCAAGCTACAGCAGATCGGCTTTTGAATTTAGCAGGAGGTTGGGATAACCTTTGGGTAATCACTTCCGCGATTATTGCTGACGGTGTAAAAGCACAATTGCCCGATTTACCAGAATCTAATATCTTAGTTGAGCCACAAGGAAGAGATACCGCTGCGGCAGTAGCCTGGGGGACTTTGGAAGTTGCCAAAAAATATGGCAAAGATGTTATTGTCGGATTTTTTCCCGCAGATCATTGGATTGGTGATATTCAAGCTTACGAAAAAACTCTGAAGGCTGCTGCCCAAGAAGCCGCAACTGAAGCGTCGATAGTTACTTTAGGAATTACACCTAATCAGCCTGCGACTGGTTATGGTTATATCGAACAAGGGGAAGAAAAAGGCAATTTTGATGGCTTACCTGTCTATAAAGTCAGTCGCTTTACCGAAAAACCAGATCAAGAAACTGCTCAATCTTTTATCGATACAGGTAAATTTAGCTGGAATAGCGGCATGTTTATCTTCAAGGCTGGGATAGTTTTAGCTGAGTTGAAAAAATATGCTCCAAAATTATTAAATCTTCTCTCAGAAAAAGGCTCAGATGCCTACGCTGAATTAGAAAAAGAAAGTATTGATTATGCCCTAATGGAAAAAACTCAGTTAGCTTGTGTTTTGCCCGCTAATTTTGGTTGGGATGATTTGGGCGACTGGAATGGAGTCGAACGTCTACTTAAAGGTGACCAAGATAATGTTGAGTTAGGGACTCATATTAGTAAAGATACTAAAGATGCGGTTATTTATGCCAGCAATAAAGATGAAGTAATTGTTACTATCGGCTTAGAAGATGTCATAATTGTTCGTGATGGTAATGTAACTTTAGTAGTTAATAAAAACCACACTCAAGATATTAAAGAGGTAGTCAAGTCTCTTAAGGATAACCCTAAATTTAATCATCTTCTTTAGAGCAATTATAGCAATTATACTTATCCCAAACTCACGTTAAATTAATTACCGACAATTTCTGCCCAATGTTCAAAGTTACGCCGTACCCAATCCATACCAACTTCATTATTGAGCTTAATTTTCTGCGGCGTATCAGGATAGATTTTGCCTAAAATATCGGCATCTTGTTCAACTGATACTTTAGCAAAGTTGAGAAAGACTCCGCTCATCAGTTTAAAAGCAGGATGTTTAGCTTTGACAAACATTAAGACATAAGTTCTAGTGCGGTTTTCTGCTTCTGGTACAAACAGATGACATTGAGCAACTTTTCCTAATCCATTTTCGCCGTGGAAAATAACTAAAGATGGAAAATGGTTTTCTAAATGTGCCTTAAGTACTTTAGGCAGCAACAATAAGCTAGGATTGCTAATCTTTTCGCTCAAACTGCTAGAAGCAGTTGGCATATTGTAAAAAGCGTGAGATTGATGCCCTTGATCAATAAACTTTTCCAACTGTATTTCTTCAATCCGAAATAAAGGACGATGTGTACCATTTTGATGGTTGTAATCATGCATAATTAACAGCATAGCTAGTAGACTTGTCTCCACACTGGTATCTGCAACATGATCGATAAAATCATATTCGGCAGCAATTTCATTCAGAATATTGGGAATGGGTATTTTGGGTTCATATCCTCCATAGGACCAAATGAAATTGCCCTGAATATTAAGTTCTAACCGCTCTAATTGGGGTAAGGTTTTCTTATTTGAACCAGGTAATATCGTACAACCTTCACTGTCAAACTCTAGTGCGTGAAACGGACAAACAATAGCACTACTTTGATCTTCTCTCGCCTCACACCAGCCTGCTGATAACATTGCTCCCATGTGCGGACAAACATTAGCAAAAGCGTTGATCTTACCTAACCCATCTTGCCATAAAACATAGTCGCGATCGCACAAAGATACTTTTTTGGGCTTATTAGTCTCTAACATAGACTTATGTGCCAACAACCAAGGCGCACCATAAAGCATGGACATTAGTTATCTCCTAAAAAGCTAAAGGTAACTACACCCAACCCGACCAGATAAATTCGAGTTGACTGTTTAATTTGAAATCTATTAATTTACTTTGAGATCAATCTTTTTTAAAGAATATGACAAAGTATTCAGATTTGTCAAGATGGCTTTTGAGAGGTATTAAGTGACGGAAATACCCAATCGCATACCTAATGGCATTGTGCGCCGACAACCACAACAAAAGCGTAGTAAGGAACGAGTCGAGAATATCCTGAAAGCTGCTGCTGAGGTATTTTTAGAAATGGGTTATGAAACTGCAACCACTCACGATATAGCATCTCGCGCTCAAACTTCAGTTGGCTCGATCTATCAGTTTTTCCCCGATAAGTTATCTCTTTTTCACGCTTTAGAAATACGTCACTTGGAACGAGTACAAGAAATTAATCGTAAATTATTAACTCCAGAAATATTTCAGTTACCTCTAGAAACAGTAGTTAAAAAAATAGTTGAGACACACGCTGATTACTTCAAGCTGCCGATTCCACAGATTGTTTATATACAGTATTTCGTTGCACCAGAAATGTTTATACTGTTTAACGAAAACTTAGAACGGGAAATGATTCAACATTTTGCTAGGTTACTCCGAGGGCGCAATCAGAGTTTGAATATTGAAAAAAGCGAAATAATCGCCCTGGTAGCTCACAGATGCTATAACTCCTTACTTTTAGTCGCTTTACGCAGTCAGGAAAAGCATCGTCAGCATCTTTATGCAGAACTTATCGATTTGCTAGTTAATTATTTACGTCCCCATGTGAATGACAAGTCGTTGTCTTCTCAAGAGATTCACAATCTGCATAATAAAGTAATGAAATGCTCTAATTGTGATTCACAACGGCTCTCTAAAAATGGTCATCGTTATAGTAAGCAACGTTATCTCTGCAAAGATTGTGGTAAGCAATTTCTAGAAAGTTATGCTTCCAGAGGATATGGAAATGAAGTTAAACAACAGTGTCTAAAATTACACCGTCAGGGCATGAGCTACCGTGAGATTGAAAGGCAAACTGGAGTTTCCCACAATACTGTGATCAACTGGGTAAAAAAAGCACAAGCTTTGTTAACTGAATAAATAAATTTTATTTTCCATTACTTTATTGTGCAACATTGGTTTAATCAAGCAGCTCCAAGTACATCTTCTAGTGTCTATCCTACTTTTGAAGTAGACTTACTCGCGATCGCTAAAACCAAATTTACTAGTTACTATAAATAATTATTTTGTTCCTAATTATTTTTTATAAGTTTAATTTCTGCCAGTCACATTTAGTTATTTTTTTACTGGCGAAAGACTAGAAACTGTATAAATTGAGATAAATTGTTTAAGAACTAAATAAGCTAAAATATCATGACTAAAAGAAAAAGTTTTTTAGAATCACTTTTTGACTTTTCATTTTCTAATTTTATAACTCCTCTTGTAGCAGGATTTATCTATGCTTTAGCTATATTGATTATAGCCATAAGTACTTGTATTCTGATTGTACATCCTCAATATACTGTTATGATTTTGGGTTCTAATAAGTTGCTAAATATTAGCCTAATTTTAGTAAGCTCTTTGATGTATTTGTTGGTAGTTAGATTTGGTTTAGAATCTTTAGTAGCAAGCATCAAAACGGCACAAAATACTTCTGAAATCAAGGAGTTGTTGCGACAAATTAGAAACGACAAGACCATTTAGTTCAGCTATTAATAATTAATTCTAAACGAGTAGTGCGATCGCGTCCATTTCATTTGTCTTAAAAATACATTTAAAATGGAATTTTCTGGAATAAAGTTTTCACACTAATATCTCGCGGACTTGTTTAATTAGTCCTAAAGCAGCTTCACGAATTGCGATCGCATTTGATTCCGAGCTACCGTATAGATGAGGATACATGATTGCTCTAGAGCTACTGACTACTGCACCCAAACCATCTTGATTAAAGCAGGCTTTGATTCCTTCATTACCTCCTCCCTGCGCTCCTACTCCTGGCACCAGAAACAAACTCTGGGGCAATTGTTGACGCAAGCGATGGGCTGCCTCGGGATAAGTTGCACCTACTACCGCCCCAATACCGCTATAGCCATATTTGCCAATGCTTTTAGCCGATGCAGGTTGAATTAAATCACCGATAATTTCGTATAAATAGCGATCGCCTATTAGCTGCTCTTGAACAATCGCTGCACCTGGATTAGATGTTTTGACACAGACAAAAATTCCTTTTCCCCATTCAATAGCCTGGTTAAAAAAAGGTTCGAGACAATCCGATCCCAAATAGGGAACAATGGTCATGGCATCGGCTTCAAAAGGACGAGGGGGTTGAGCGGGAAGATAGCTAGTAGCATAAGCTTCGGCAGTAGAGGCGATATCTCCTCGTTTGGCATCTAAAATAACCAGTAAACCGCAATTGCGAGCCGCTACGATGGTTTTCTCTAAAGCCCGAAATCCCGCCGAGCCAAATAGCTCATAGTAGGCGCATTGAGGTTTAACTGCGGGGACAAGATCGGCGATCGCATCTAAAACAATCAGGTTATACTGATAAATTGCTTCGGCACGCTCTGCTAAACTACTTTCAGTCGTAATTCCTTGTTCTTGCAGGAAAGCAACGGGCATCTTATCTAAAGATGGATCTAATCCGACGATACAAGGGGTCTTTTTATCGCGAATTTGCTCTATCAGTCGATCAATAAATAATTTTGTCATTGCCGAATAAATTTAGTTACTCAAGAAAAAGTTGAGTTTACGGTCTAGATTCTTAAGGGTTTCTAAAATTACTTTCAAAATTAGTTTATCCTAAAAAATAGTAGAAAGTAATTTATCAAACTTTACATTTTAGAGCATCAACTCAATATATGAAATGCACTATTGATCGTCGCGCTCAGTTTTCCGCGAGTCATCGTTACTGGTTGCCAGAATTAGACGAAGCTGAAAACCAACGCCTTTTTGGTGCTTGCAGCCGTTTTCCTGGACACGGACACAACTATGTTTTATTCGTATCCCTAGCTGGCGAGTTAGATGAATACGGTATGGTACAGAACTTGTCTTTAGTTAAGCAGGTAATTAAACAAGAAGTTACTAGCCAGCTAAACTATGCTTATCTCAACGATACTTGGTCAGAATTTCAACAAACTCTACCAACAACCGAGAATATAGCTAGAGAGATTTGGAACAGGCTTGCACCCCATTTACCTTTAGTCAACATCAAATTATTTGAACACCCCGAACTTTGGGCTGATTACCAAGGAAATAATATGGAAGCTTTTTTAACAGTTAAAACCCACTTTAGTGCAGCCCATCGCTTGGCAATTCCTAGCATCAGCTTTGAAGAAAATCAAGAAATTTACGGTAAATGCGCTCGTCCCAATGGTCATGGACACAACTACCATCTCGAAGTTAGCGTAGCTGGCGAGATTAATGCACGTACAGGAATGCTGGTTGATTTAGGAGCTTTACAAAATGTGATTGATGAATATGTAGTCGAGCCTTTCGACCATACTTTTTTAAATAAAGACATTCCTTATTTTGCCCAAGTCGTACCCACAGCGGAAAATATTGCCGTACATATTGCTCAATTATTGCGATCGCAAATTAAAGAATTGGGTGTAGAATTAGATAAGATTAAATTAATCGAAAGTCCGAATAATTCCTGTGAAATCCACTGTCGTCAACCAAAACAAACTAAGGAAGAAGTGGAAACTAGAGAGTCAGCAATGCTTTATCAGTAATAATTTCTCTGATCACGTGATCATCAAGAAGCGATAAACTCCATTAAATCAACTCCATCAAGGGATGGAACTTAGACTATATTGGACACTAATATTGTGAGAGTATGTCCAAGACTGTTAATAGTTGCTTTAGTAATTAGATAAACACCAAAAAGTGTTTGATAATATGAGCAAAAGTATAGTCATAGTAACAAACTAAACCAATAGCAGACTAATACTAATTTAAACCAAAGGAGCGCATAAAATATGGAATCTCAAACTCCAGAAGTAACCGAAACACAAGTAACCTCAAATTTTAGTACCGAATCTCCAGGTATGATGACTCCAAGCAAATCATCACCAGCAGATAAGCCAGTACAAGAGTGGATCAACATTGGTACTGATTTCGTGAGCAAAATATACGATTATATCGGCGAGTTTGTTAACGACAATCAAAAACTGCTGGTCAATTTATTGCTAGCTTTTCTAGCCATAGTTGCAGTAAAGATGACTTTAGCGATTCTTTCAGCAATTAATGACATTCCTTTACTCTCACCAGTGTTTGAACTTGTTGGCTTAGGTTATACTGGCTGGTTTGTTTATCGCTATTTGTTGACAAAATCTTCTCGTCAAGAGTTAGTACAGGAGTTCGAGTCTCTCAGAACTCAAGTTGTCGGCAAAGATTCTTAGAATATCTGAACAAAAAGTTAAATTTTTGTTTATTTTTCATCGTCCCCAGAATTTACGATCTGGGGATTTTTTATTTATTTATCTAGTAGTTTTAACTGTTGATTAATTCTATTTTGAACTCCTTGCAGCTCTCTAAGATTGGTAAATTCCGCAGACTCAAAACAAACTTGAATTTTTCTTAAAGTTTTTTCTAGTTGTTGAGCCAAAGATAAAGCTTGCTCGCTAATTTTATCCATCTGCTTTTGTTCATAAGCTTTTAAAGCCTTATCTCGTAAAATTTGAACGATGACTTTTTCGCCATAACTATTAGGAATAAACTCTAAACGTAATAAAATTCGTTCTTGCTGATGCAATTTTTCTAAAATTACTTTGCTAGGCTTTTCAATAGCAGAAGTTGAAAGTTTTGCTATTTTTTTTATTTGATCGATCGCAGAGCAAAAAATAGGCAGAGGTATTTGATCTAATGAAGATTGAGTTATTTCGTCTTTGCTGGCTGTAATCTTACCACGATCGCTATATCTTTCTAAATGCAGTTGATCGACTTGACTATTTAAAGCTTTATCTAATAATTCTTGCCACGATAGCTCCCAAGTCAAATCTGCGAGAAAGTCTGTCGATTTGGGGACGAATTCTGCTTGTAGCTCTAAGATCGAAAGGTTATTGATTTCGAGATTATTTCTTGAATTTTCAGTCTCTCGAATTAAATTAGAAATTTGTGCTTCACTAAAAATAATCTCTGATTCATTTGGCTTTTCATCGAGATTGATCGGCTGTCCTTGTTGCCGAAATTCCTGTGGAATTTCGGTCACCGTCATCGAAACATCAACAGGAGATTTCGGTAGTCTTCTTTTAGACTGTTGGGGCAAATCCCTTAAAAGATCAAAATCTAGAGGAAAGTCTACCAAAGTCTTTGATGCATCGATATTAGATTTGGGTTGTGCTTCTACGGGCTGATCAGATAAATCTCTAAGAAAGTCCAAATCTGGGGGTAAATCTCTTAGAGGCATTGGCAGCTCAACGCTGGGTTTCGAGTGAGGTTGAGATGGCGTTTCTTGGGGTTGAGAGATAATCGTTGGTGCTGAATCTGATAATCTTCTACTTTTAGGTAGCTCACTTGGCTGAGAACTTGATTCTAAACCAAAATTAGGCTCGACAATAGTTTGATCATGATCTCTTTCTCTTATTTTGTCAGGAGTAGGATTTTTAAGATAGTTCTCTAATATTAGCTGATGGGTTTGAGCATCGATATTAGATTTGAGTGGTTCTTCTACGGGCTGATCAGATAAATCTCTAAGAAAGTCCAAATCTGGGGGCAAATCTCTCAAAGGCATTGGCAGCTCAACCTTGGGTTTCGAGTGAAATTGAGATGGCGTTTCTTGGGGTTGGGAAATAATCGTTGGTGCTGAATCTGATAATCTTCTACTTTTAGGTAGCTCATTTGGCTGAGAACTTGATTCTAAACCAAAATTAGGCTCCACAATAGTCTGATGATGATCTGTTTCTTTTATTTGCTCAGGAGGAGGATTTTGAAGATAGTTCGCTAATAGTAGCTGATGGGTTTGGGCATCAATTAATTGAATGTCTAAAGTGTAATGAAAAGCATTCGCGATCGACCGAATAAAATTGAGTGCATCTTGGTTTTGGGGATTTAACATCCCCAAACTAAAGTGATTTGCCTTTAAATTCAAAGGCAAAACTTCATAGTGGAGACAGGATTCCAAGGGTAATATTGAATCAATGAGTTTGAATATTTCTCTACTATTAGAGATACAGTCGGCAAACATTGCTGATTCTATATTGTTATTGTCTGGCAAATTAGAGCGATTGTTAAATTGAGACATTGTGCCTATTTAGCGTATTTTAATCAAATAAAACTTAGAACCCACGTTTCTAACAATTCATAAACTTAAATTACCCAAATATGCGAGGAAGTCTAACAAATTAAAGTTTTTTATTTTGATTTTAAAATTAAAGTATTTCATTTGACTGCTACTTTAAGTGTCAAAAACTTCTCGTTGTTGATTTAGTTTAAAATTCCTCTGAGGACTTTGATAAAAATTTAGAAAATTTAGACATTAGACAAATGACAGATAAATCGCCTATTCCAGTAGTAGTTAACGGTGCTTTGGGTCAAATGGGTAGAGAAGTAATTAAAGCCGTATCTCAAGCCGAAGACATGATGTTAGTGGGGGCGGTAGACAAGAATCCTGATTATCTCGGTCAAGATATAGGAGAAATTATTGGTGGCGATGCTTTAGAAGTTCCTGTGCTGAATGATTTACAAAGTGTCTTAGTTCTAGCGACTCAGGAAAAAGTTCAGGGAGTAATGGTAGATTTTACTCACCCTGATAGCGTTTACGAAAATACCCGCAGTGCGATCGCCTATGGAGTACGCCCCGTAATCGGAACTACAGGTTTAAGCGATAAACAACTAGAGGATTTGACTGAGTTTGCCGCTAAAGCCAGTACGGGAACTTTAATTATTCCTAACTTTTCGATTGGCATGGTTTTATTGCAGCAAGCGGCTTTAGCGGCTTCGCAATATTTTGAGCATGTTGAAATTATTGAACTACATCACGATCGCAAAGCTGATGCTCCTAGCGGTACCGCGATCAAAACTGCACAAATGCTCGCCGAAATCGGCAAAACTTATAATCCTCCCAAAGTAGAATCAAAAGAAACAATGGCTGGTGCTAGGGGAGCGACGGCTGAAAGTAACATTCCGATTCATAGCATTCGCTTACCTGGTTTAATTGCTCATCAAGAAGTGCTTTTTGGTGCGCCTGGTGAACTTTATACCCTGCGACATGATACAAGCGATCGCTCTTGCTATATGCCTGGGGTTCTACTGGCAATCCGCAAGGTTACTCAACTGACTTCTTTGGTTTATGGTTTAGAAAAGATAGTGTAGTTTTAATTATGTCTAGTTAAAATTCCCATGCTAAAGCCACTGACAAGAGAAAAATTAGAGCAATTAATTCCTCTGATTGCGACAGGACAACAATATTCTTACTACTGGGGAAAATGGCAAGACTTGCTTAATCGATTGCTCATCTCTGTCGTGGCAATCGTGGTAGTTGTCATCTTAGATTTAGTTTTTGGCGATCAGGGAGGAGCATTAATCTTACTCTTAGGAGCGATCGCTTCTCTCTATTGGCTGTGGGCTCCTGTTTATCAGGCAAGTATTCGCAATGCTGCTAACCGTCGCTTTAAATATGCGGGTTTTTGGCGTGGCAAAGTCCTTGAGGTGTTTCTCACAGAAGAACTAATCGGCGAAGAAGAAACTGTAAATCAACGGGGAGAATTAGTAATCATCGAAAACAGAGAACGATGGATCAACTTAGTTTTGGGAGACGAAACTGGCTTTGAAGTAGAAGTACAAGCTCCTCTACGTCGTCTTTACAAAGCGATCGCTCCAGGTCAAACTGCTGAATTGATCGTTTTGTCTAATCAGTCTGATTTAGGCAGAATCAACAAAATTACCGATGCTTACATACCCAAGCAAAATCTTTGGGTAGGACAGTACCCCTATTTACAAAGAGATGTATTTACTGAAGTTAGCCGTCAGCTAGGGGGTATGTCTCCAGCGAAATACAACCAAAAAAGTCGAGGCAGAAATATTAAACGTCGCGATCGCTAAAATCAGTTATCAGCAACTAAGTGCATAGGCGGAATTAATTTAATATCTTATATTTTCGTTAATCGTTACTTATTTTCTGCCCCCACTTCCTAATTCGTATGCCTGCCAAGAAAGATTAACCAAACTATTGATAATCGTAGCAGCTACGATCGCATTACCTTTCGATCCATCTATGTAGATGCTAGGAATAGAAGCAGTTTTCAGAAATTTTTTCATATCTTGTTCGACAAACACTGGCGCAGTAACCACTGCTAAAGTTGGATTAATAACTTTTCTTTCTATCAACTCGACTAAAGTAGTCAGGGCGGTTTGATCTTGACCAATTACATAAATACTATCTGTATGATTCTTGGATAGGGTTTCTAAGCCCCAAGCCGCTTTCGTCTTACGTTTTTGCGGTCTAAGGTTAGTAGTGGTGCAGCAATAGACGGGATTGCCAAAAGTTTTTTGCAGCCAGGGAACAATGCTTACTTGAATAGCTGGAACATCAACGACAATAGACGTTCGAGCCGCTAATGCTGCTGCTCCTATAGTCAAGACATTCTTGGAAAACCTCAGTAGAGAACTATATTCAAAATCAGCAGTGCGATAGATAACCTGACGGACTATTTCATATTCTGCTGGAGACAGTTGTTGGTTATCTACTAGACGATCTATAATCGCTAGGGATGAAGCGTCTGTAATGTGTAAATCCATCTGTTTTTTAGTTACTTACCAGACAATACTTTAGCTTGAAAAATATTTTCTTCGACTAGTAGGAGAGTGAATTACCCGACGCTCATCCTTCGAGGGATAGAGCGCGGGGCTTCCCGTCTAGGAGCTAAATTTATTTTTCAAGCTCTAAAACAGTTGCCAATCTTTAGTACTTAACCTTCTTAGCTGTTGCAGTCGTTTTGTACAATAGAAATCATCTAATTTAGACCAATTGTGAATTGCTGTTGCATTTATATTAATTGCCCAAGCCCAGATATGAGCCATTTTAGTTAAAGCTTGTAAAGAGTTAGACTCGACTTCAGTCAGTTGTTGTACTGTTTGGTAGCCAGTAAAGAAAGCATCTCGAATTTTTCGATTGGTACCAGCGCGGAGAGAAACTTGAAGAAACTTGGCTAGATCAAAAGTACGCCAGCCGTAACCGCACTGATCAAAATCAAATAAAGTTATCTGGTTGTCTGCTGTAAAGTGAACATTGCCGCTGTGGGGATCGCCCCAACAAACACTCCAAAAAGGTGCTTCTTGAGAAAGGCAATTTAGCTGCTGCTTAATCGTGGCTATTGTATCTTCGAGATATAGCAGATCATCATTCCGATGTCGCAGATAAGGAGCGATAACCGTCAGTGAATCATCGAGTAGATATCTCAGGTCAAGGGGAGAGCGGGGAGTTTGATTTTTAAACTCTAAGGATACTTGATGTATTTTCCCTAAAGTTTTGCCCATGATGGTGCTTTGAGCAATGTTTAAGTCGCCTAAAGGAACTTTTCCTCGAGCATAATGAAACAGAGAGCAATAGCGATCTCCTTCTACAGCGTTGATCGCCACAAATAGCCGCCCATCTTGAGTTTTTAGGGGATAAGCTACAGGAATATTTTGCTGATGTAGAAAATCCAACAATTCCAATTCAAATTGGATATCTGATTTAGAACGCCAATGATGATGAGAAATTTTCAGGATGTGAGATTGTGCTGGCGTTTCTACTAAATAGATATCGCTTAGTCCCCGATTCCAAAATAAGCATCGGTTGACTGAACCTAGTTCATACTGGGTTAGGACTCCATCAACCAGAGCTTCAGGAGATAGAGTAGAGTAGATGGCTGGAAACACACCCATCACTGCCATCGATATTTAGGCCTTTTACTAATTGTAAGTTTATTGGAAAAATATACTTAATAAAGTTACTCTTAATTCAGCTACATTTTAGTATTGATTGATACTAAAATGTAGCTGAATTGACGACAGGAAGAGTCAGCCCCGTTGTTTTAGAGCGAGGTCTCGCGCGATCGCGATATGTTAGCAATTGGGTCAGCAGTTGAAGAATTGCCAGCAGAAGCAGCTAAACAACAAGCTAAAAAGCCTGAAAAAAACTGCATTAGCTCCTAGACGGGAAGCCCCGCGCTCTATCCCTCGAAGGATGAGCGTCGGGATGAGAGGCGCGTGAGTTAAGGTACGTTGCCTGACTGCCTTGCGAAGCAATAGGAAAGGCAACAGTGCC
>Ga0114940_10000159_pt1 | contig 42597 bp, 42 predicted proteins | sample ColdCreekSource_FD_87195 | JGI IMG/M metagenome (GOLD analysis project Ga0114940, IMG submission 87195) | Groundwater microbial communities from Cold Creek, Nevada to study Microbial Dark Matter (Phase II) - Cold Creek Source | ecosystem: Environmental > Aquatic > Deep subsurface > Groundwater ...
TAATCATTTAATTGACTAGTTATGACTGACGCGGAGACAAGGGGACACGGAGACACGGAGAGGGTTTGATGGTTAGTTTCGCGTTTGTAATAATATGCAGTTTAAATGCACATCAGCTTATCAAGTTGCGATCGCTTTTGGAGGGGGGTTTTTCTATGCCAATAGTAGGAATATATAGGAATGTTAATCTGTTTTTTGGCAGATAATTTACCGTAGCGTCTGTTATGATCTTTAGGATAGACTTGCTCAAAACATCCTCTAGGATTTCGTCTCGCCCTCAGAGGAGAGTAGCAGCAAAAAGTGTTAATAGCTCCTTGCTGGCTATTGTCCATAGGAGAAAAGAATGAGTATTGAAGAACAAGGCATAACAGTCCCAACGGTTGATTTAACTAATTGCGATCGCGAACCGATCAATATTCCTGGTTCAATTCAGCCCCACGGAGTTTTGCTGGTTCTCAATGCCTCCACTTTAGAAATGATTCAGGTCAGTATTAATACATTTCGGTTACTGGGGCATCAACCGCAAGACTTGTTGGGCAAACCGCTGTCAGACCTATTCGATTTCAAGCAACTCGTTACTATTCAACAATGTTTGGCTGGAGACTTTGAGAGCGTCAATCCGCTAAATCTCTCAATTAAGCAACAAAAAAAATCGCTCCGATTTGATGGCATTCTGCATCGTTGGGATGGGGTTATACTGTTGGAACTCGAACCGAAAAAAGCTAACAGGAAAGCAGATTTTCTCGATTTCTATCGGCAGGTTAGGGGAACGGTCACTAAAATTCAAAAGGCTACTACCCTGCAACAAATGTGCCAGGGGGTCGTTAACGAAGTGCGTCAAATTACTGGGTTGGATCGCGTTATGGTCTATCAATTTGATGAAGAAGGGGCTGGAAGCGTCATTGCTGAAGATACAGACCAAGATCCCCCTTATCTAAACTTGCATTATCCACCAACCGATATTCCCCAACCAGCTCGACATCTCTACACCCTTAACTGGCTGCGACTGATTCCCGATGTCAATTACCAGCCCGTAGCGTTGATTCCTGAGAACAACCCTCTAACTAATCAACCACTCGATTTAAGCCTAACGGGGTTGCGCAGCGTTTCGCCGATTCATCTAGAGTATATGCACAACATGGACGTAGCTGCTACCTTGTGCATCTCCCTCGTGCAAGACCAGAAACTGTGGGGCTTAATTGCCTGTCATCATTCGTACCCCAAGTATATTCCTTATAGCGTGAGAACCGCTTGTGAGTTTATCGGAGAGGTGATGTCGCTGGAATTAGCAAACAAAGAAGCAAGTGTTGACCTGGACTACAAGATGCGATTAAAGTCCTTGCAAACTCGATTTATCGAATCCCTATCTCAAGCTGAATATTTCCTAGAGGGCATCGCCGAGCTGGATGCTCAATTGCTGGAGTTGGTGAGTGCAACTGGAGCAATTGTTGCTATTGGCGATCGCTGCATTTGCATAGGTGAAACCCCTTCAACCGAAGACTTCCAGGCTCTACTGGATTGGATTCAACCCCAGATGCAGCAGAATTTGTTCCACACGCGATCGCTCTCTAAGCTTTATCCCCCAGCCGAGTCCTTCAAGGCATTTGCCAGTGGGGTTTTAGCTCTAGAAATTTCCCCAATTCATCGCAATTACATCTTCTGGTTCCGCCGGGAGGTGATTCAAACCGTCAATTGGAGCGGCAATCCCAACAAACCCGTAGAAGTTGCGGACGACGGCAGCTTGCGATTGTCTCCGCGCAAATCCTTTGCTTTGTGGCAAGAGACGTTACAGGGCTATTCCTTACCCTGGAAACCCTGCGAGATTGAAGCAGTTGCCGAACTACGAAGCCTGCTGGTCGGCATTGTGCTGCGGCGAGCGGACGAACTGGCATCGATGAACATCGAACTCCAGCGCAGTAACGATGAATTAGATTCCTTTGCCTATATCGCCTCTCACGATCTCAAGGAACCTTTGCGAGGCATTCACAACTACGCCAACTTCTTGCTCGAAGATTACGTCGATATATTGGAAGAAGATGGCGTTGCCAAACTGCAAACTTTGGTAAGTCTGACCCAGCGCATGGAGGATTTAATCAATTCCCTACTGTACTTATCGCGTTTGGGACGCGCGGAACTTATACGGCAACCAGTAAATTTAAATGAGCTAACCGAACAAGCGATCGCCAGTTTTGCCATTTCCCGACCTCAAGACCCAATCGATTGTCAGATACCCCAACCGCTGCCCACAGTCGAATGCGATCGCGCGCAGGTCAGCGAATTATTTACTAACCTAATCAGCAACGCTATTAAATATAATGACAACCCCCAGAAATCGATTGAAATTGGATTTTTGGCAGGAAATAGAGAGACAAGAAAAAATTCACCTCCTGTCTTTTCCACCTTCTACATTCGTGACAACGGCATTGGCATTGCCAAGGAACATCAGGAAAAGATTTTTCAGATCTTGTGATGACAGGGCAGGGCAATGAAGCGATCGCAGTTCAAGCAATTAAAGCAGGCGCACAAGATTATTTGGTCAAGGGAGAGGCCACAGCGAAGACTTTGCAACTGGCTGTGAATGGAGCAATTGAATCGGTGCAGTTACGCAGCCAACTGCAACAGCGCATCGAGGCAGAACGGTTAATTGCTCAGATTGGTCAACAAATTCACCAATCGTTAAACCTGGATCTGATTCTCCAGACTACCGTAACCGAGGTGCGGCAGTTTCTCCACACTGATCGCGTCATTGTTTTTAATTTGCAGCCCGATGGCAATGGCACAGTAGTTGCCGAATCGGTAAAAGTAGAATGGCAAGCACTTCTATCCTCTACGATCTATGACCCCTGCCTCGCTGAAAACTATTCCCAGCCCGATAGACCGCAATTAGGAACCGATGACCCCTACTTTAACCAGAACTACGTCAAACGCTATCGTCAGGGCTGGGTGACAGCAATATCAGATATTTATGATGGCAGCATCGACCAGTGTCATGTCGAACTGCTAGCTGAGTTTCAAGTTAGAGCCAATTTGATCGTGCCGATTGTGTACGAAGATCGGTTTTGGGGACTGCTGATTGCCCATCACTGTAACGCACCTAGAGTGTGGCAGTCTTTAGAGATTAACTTGCTCAAGCAGTTGGCAACCCAGGTGAGTATTGCTTTGCGACAGGCGGAACTGTATCAACAGGCACAACAAGAAATAGCCGAGCGTCAACGAGCCCAAGCACAATTGCAACAGAGCCAAGAACGCCTCCAATTGGCATTAGAAGCTGCTCGCATGGGAACTTGGGAGTGGAATATACAGACTGGTCAGATTCAATGGTCGGATAATCTGGTAGCTCTATTTGGACTCGAACCAGGAGAGTTTGACGGCTCTTTCGAGATGTTTGCGTCTCGCTTGTTCCCCGAAGATCGCGATCGCGTTTTGAGCGCAATTGATGCTGCCGTCACCACTGGAGCGAACTACCACATTGAATTTCGGGTGGTATATCCCAACGGCGACCTTCGTTGGGCAATGAGTCAGGGTAAAGTATTTTACGACCAGAGCGGAAAACCGCTGCGGATGGCGGGCATCGATCTTGACATTACCTCTCGCAAACAAGCAGAAGAAGTTTTGCAGCAGATTCTTGAGTTGGAACAAGCAGCTCGCGGGGAAGCCGAACGAGCCAACCGCATCAAAGACGAGTTCCTAGCAATTCTCTCTCATGAGTTGCGCTCTCCCCTCACTCCAATCTTAGGTTGGGCGCAACTGCTACAAACTCAAAAATTTGACCAAACCAGAACGGCTCAAGGGCTGGCAACTATACAACGGAATGCCAATTTACAGGCTCTACTGATCGATGACCTGCTCGATGTTGCCAAGATTTTACGCGGGAAATTGAGCCTAAATGCCACTCCTCTCAATCTAGTATTTGTGATTGAATCAGCGCTCGACACCGTTAGAACAGCAGCAGTTGCTAAATCGATCTCACTAGCTCCAAGCTTACCGAATATCGGGCAGGTGTCTGGTGATGCTACTCGGCTTCACCAAATTGTCTGGAATTTGCTGGCTAATGCCATCAAGTTCACTCCTGAGGGCGGACGAGTAGACATTCGCTTAGAGCGCATCGACAATTTGGCACAAATCACGGTGAGTGATCGTGGTAAGGGCATTCATCCTGAGTTTTTACCGCATATCTTTAAGTACTTCCGTCAAGAGGATGTCTCGATCACCCGCAAGTATGGTGGGCTGGGACTGGGCTTGGCGATTGTTCATCATTTGGTCGAAGCGCATGGAGGCACAATCTCAGCCGATAGTCCCGGCGAAGGGCAGGGAGCTACTTTTACTGTCAGGTTGCCACTACTAAACGTTGAACCTGAGACGGAGCAAACAAACGAGTTGTTAAATCGAGAATCAGATCTAACTGGGATTCGAGTCCTTTGCATAGATGATGAACCTGATATCCGCGAGTTGCTCAATGTATTGCTGACTCAGTACGGAGCCTCCGTTATTACTGTCGCCTCTGCTGCTAACGTTTTGACGGCTCTGGAATCCTTTCAACCCGATATTTTGATCAGCGATATTGGAATGCCAGAGGTCGATGGCTATACCCTACTGCAACAGGTACGTTCTCTCCCGCCAGAAAAGGGCGGACAGATTCGGGCGATCGCTCTGACTGCTTATGCAGGAGAGATAGACCAACAACGAGCCTTAAGCGTCGGCTTTCAACAGCATCTTGCCAAACCCATTAAGCCAGAGCGATTAATTCAAGCTGTGTTAGCACTTCTCGATCGATAGCCGTGGCACCGACGCAAATTAGTTAACATGAATTCGACGAATACAGAAATTTTGAACTAAAATCAGCCCGCACTCTACACCTGTTGCATTTCCTCCCGAATAATAATTTCAGCAGCTAATCGCCCTGTCTGTGCAGCTCCGTTCATAAAACCGTAGAATTCATCGCTCAGTTGTTCCCCAGCAAATACTAAATTTCCAACTCTAACATCTTGGCGTTCCTCGGGCTTTTTAGATTCAATGTAAAAAAACTCGCCAAATTCCGTCAGTTGTCCTGGCTTAAAGTTAGTATAACTGCCCTTTGTCAGAGAATCTTTCGTCCATCCTGTGCGAAAAAACTGGTCATTAGCTGCTGCTTTTGCTCTCGGTATAACTTTCTCGAATTGTTCTAAAAGTTTCTCTCCCTGACTTGCTGCCGTTCCCGATTGTAGCGGCGGGACTTCCTTCCCACCGAAAAAGAAGACAAGCGCTCCAGCTTTCTTATCTGGCTGTCGCTGGGTTTCATCCCACGCTTCGGAAAAACCGAAATCAGTCCAGATTTCTTCGGTAAAGCCGTTAGGTTGCTGCCAGATCTTTGAGTTAAATCCAGCAATCAGCTTTTCGTTGGAACCGAGGGAGACTTCGTTAATAAAGCGATGCAAATTGGCAGGTAAATTAACCCGAATTTTCAAATCGCGCAGAACGGTGAAAGGAATCGCTAAGATCACCCAATCCGCTTCTATCGCTGGTTTCCTAGCAAAAGAAAGACGAAAAGCCGCTCCTTCCCTTTCAATCTGAGTCAGGCGCATTCCTGTTTGAATTTGAGCCGATAGCAACGCTGCCAGACGGTTAATTAGGCGACCGCTTCCCCCTTTTACGACAAACCGTTCGTCACTATTTCCCAATACTTCGACTTTATTCCCCTCAACCGTTGGCAGGTTAGATAAAAGTTGCAGACTGGAGGATTGCTCTGGCTCGACCCCATATTCAGTACGGATAGAATTTTCCACAAGAGTACGAATGAAAGAGTCAGGGATTTTGTCAGTGTGCCGATTTAGGTAGGCAGTGACGGAGAGACTGTCAAACTGAGGCGCGAAGCGATCAAAGTCTTTATCGATTAAGTCGGCATCCTGAGAGATTTGGCTGGCTAGAGGGCGTAATTTTTCGATAATTTCTGCTTCTGAGCGCAGCCTCCCATCGAAATAGTAGGCGGTTTCAGCTAAGGAGATTTCCTGAGCATCTTTGGCACGATCAAAGAGTTTTAGGTCAAATTCTTGTACTAGTGCCAGCAAGTCTTCATGGTCACTATTGATAAAGGAACCGCCTAAATCCACAACTAGTTTCTCCCCAACAACATCAGTAGTTGAGAGAATACGACCCCCCAAACGATTTCTGGCTTCATATACCGTTGTCCTAAAACCAGCTTTCTTGAGTTGATAAGCCGCATTCAATCCACTAATACCGCCGCCGATAATCGCAATTTTCGGTGCTGCCTTACTCCAGGCTCTTTTCCCGCGAGAGATGGTAGTACTGGCGATCGCAGATCCTGTAGCAAGAGTCGCCGTTTTGATGAAGTGCCGTCTCGACCAGCGAGGGAGTCCTAGCCGTCGCGCTTCTTTGCTAGTTAGAGGCGGGGGTTCTCCCTGAGCTGCGAGATTAATTCGGCGTGCCTTCTGAAGAGCATAGAGAAGTTGACGAAATCGGGTAGAGCGTGCCATGTTTAGCTATTGAAAACTTAAAAATTTAAGATAATCATAGGCTAAACTGAATTTTAATAGTTTAGATTATTTTCCTGTTAAAAAAGGCAACCCAAGATCATTCCTGCTAATAAAATAAAACCCAACCAAACATTCTGCCCTAAAATTTTGCCATATACAGAGCGCGCAATATTTGGCTGACGCAACTGGAAATATTGCCAACTCCAACCAACCCCAGCTAGGCTGAGACTAAACCAAAAAGGTATAGATAGAGATAGTTTTACTCCCAGACAAGCCATTAAACCAAAGGTAATACCGTAAAATATGGCGATCGCTTCTGGGGTATATTTACCAAAAAAGATAGCACTAGAATTGATGCCTACTTTCAAATCATCTTCTCGATCTGATAGAGCATAGCCCGTATCAAAACCGAGAGTCCAAGCCACAGTTGCGCCCCACAATAGCCAAGTAGCAGGTTCGATATTTGCCGTTACCGCCGTCCAACTAATTAAGACGGCAAACCCCCAGGCGAGGGATAAAACTAATTGGGGAAGGGGAAATACTCGCTTGGCTAGGGGGTAGAAAATAATAAAGGGAACAGCCCCAACGCAGAGATAAAAACTCAAGGGATTAAGATAAATTGCTAACACCGCAGCACAGAAAAGAGCGATTGCAAAAATGATAATTCCTACCTTGACCGAAAGGGCGCGGGATGCGAGGGGACGAGATTTAGTTCGAGCTACCTGGGGGTCAATATCTTTGTCCCAGAGATCGTTAATTACACAACCCGCCGCACTGGTAGCTAAAGTCCCTAAAATCATTACCCCTACCAAAGGAATTGGGGGCGTACCGTTGGCTGCTAAAAATACCGCCCACAAGGCAGGTATCATTAGAATCAATCTGCCTGCTGGCTTGTCCCAACGCAATAATCTAATAATTGTTTGCCAAATAGGTTCGATGGTTGGTTGGTATTGGGTCATGTTTAATTTTTAATTAAAAAGTTTGCTAAAAAGTTAGAGGTTTCGCGATCGCGATCGGGAATTCCGTGAGATTATAAGATTATCTTAATAATTTGACCGTATCATTTTCCATGATTGATTCTATCTGTAAAGCCCCCTTGGAAGCGAATAGCCGCAATTACGATTACTATGGATAAACAGATTATTGCAGCGATCGATATCGGCACTAACTCGATTCACATGGTAATTGTAAAGATAGAGCCTTCTCTACCTGCCTTTACTGTAATTGCTAAAGAAAAAGATACGGTTAGATTAGGAGATCGCGATCAGGAAACGGGTAATTTAACCTTTGAGGCAATCACGCGATCTATGGCTACCCTCAAACGTTGTAAAGATTTAGCCGATAGCTTTAATGCCAATCAAATCATTGCTGTAGCAACTAGCGCGACCAGAGAAGCCCCCAACGGACAAAAGTTTTTACGTCAAATTGAATCGGAGTTAGGTATCCTCGTCAATCTTATTTCAGGTCAAGAAGAAGCCAGGCGTATCTATCTAGGCGTGCTTTCTGGCATGGATTTTAATGATCAGCCTCATATCATTATCGACATTGGCGGCGGTTCAACAGAATTGATCTTGGCAGATATTCATGAACCGCGTTTTTTAAGCAGTACCAAAATCGGTGCGGTGCGTTTGTCTAAAGAATTTGTAACGACAGATCCAATCAATGAAGTTGAATTAAGTTCCTTAAGAACCTATGTGCGAGGAATGTTAGAGCGCTCTGTCGATGTAATTTGGAACAATTTACAGCTAAATGAAGTGCCCCGTACTGTTGGTACTTCTGGCACGATTGAAACTCTGGCTATTATTCACGCTAAAGAAAAATTAGGCACGATTCCCGATCCTCTCAATGGCTATGAAATGAGTCGCAAGGATTTAGAGAAAATAGTCAAAAAGCTCGCAGGGATGAGTTATCAAGAAAGACTTGAGGTATCGGGAGTTTCTGAGAAACGGGCAGAAATTATTGTACCAGGGGCGATCATTCTTTTGGAAGTGATGACCATGCTCAAGCTGGATTCGATTGTGGTTTGTCAACAGGCACTGCGAGAAGGCATGATTGTTGATTGGATGTTGACTCATGGTTTGATTAGTAGCCGTCTGCGCTACCAAGATGAAGTTAAAAAGCGCAATGTCTTAAAAATTGCTCATAAGTATCAGGTGGATTTGGGTTATAGCCAACGAGTTGCTAAGTTTGCTCTCAGTATTTTCGATCAAATTCAAGGTGATTTACACGATTGGGGTCAGGCAGAAAGAGAATTGCTATGGTCGGCAGCAATTTTACATAATTGCGGTATTTATATTAGTCATTCTTCCCACCATAAGCATTCTTATTATCTGATTCGTAATGCCGAACTACTAGGTTTTACTGAATTAGAGTTAGAATTGATGGCTAATATTGCCCGCTATCATCGCAAAAGTAAGCCCAAGAAAAAACATGAATCATATTATAAATTACCCCATAAACATTATCAGTTGATGGTGAAACAGTTAAGCGCAATCTTGCGTTTGGCAGTGGCTTTAGACCGTAGAAACAAAGGCGCGATCGCTGAAGTTAATTGTGAATATAATTTTAATAATCGTTCACTCTCTTTTCAATTATCGCCTACAGAAATAGGAGATGATTGTGCTTTAGAATTATGGAGTTTGGCTTATAAAAAAGTTGTTTTTGAAGAAGAATTTAACGTTAAACTGATTGCAACTATATCTCAAGTGGAAGTTTCTTTGGCTAGTATGAGTAGCAACTAGCAACTGTTAAGCTGTTACGTATTTAATTTACGGGCTTGAGCCTGATGGGGAGACTTGGGGACGGGGAGACTATCCGAGGATTTGGCGGTCTCTATTCTAATTCAAGAATATGCAATTTAAATACATAACAGCTTAATAAAATTAAATTATAGTCATTCCAAATAATTTCCGTATGATTTAATCATGTCATCTAAAGAGTAGAGATAAGCCTTGAATTAAGCTGCCATTCGCTCAAATTTAGACAACAATCCCAAATAGAGCATGAATAAACTCAATTTGATTTAAATTCATCGATAGTCAGGATTCGTTAGTAACTAAATACTACTGGATCATGGTTTCAAGTTTTTGCCACACTACCAAATATTTAAACCAAGGATTATTTTTACTTAATCTAAAAATATCAAAATTTTATTAAGAAGAATTAATGATTTTTATCATTGTAAGACAACACATTATGAGTAACGACAATAGCGTAATTTTCATTCATCCAGACGGTGCAAGTCCTTCACACTATGCAGCGGGACGTTTAGCTTCTGTCGGAGTCGATGGCAGACTAAACTGGGATGAGATGACTAATGCAGGGGTTTATCTCGGACATTTAGACGACCAAATTGTGGCTACTTCTAATGCTGGTGCAGTAGCTCATGCCTACGGTATTAAACCTTACGCTGATAGTTATGGTTTAGATGAAGAGGGAAATCCTTATAGTTCCCTTTCTGGTCAATCAGGTACGACCATTATGGAAGAAGCGATCGCGCAAGGAAAAGCAACTGCGGTCATTAATTCTGGCTTTATTGCCGAACCTGGTACAGGTGTATTTTTAGCTGATGCGGAAAGTCGTGATGACGTTGCTACGATTACCGCCGAAATAGTCGAGTCGGGTACTAACGCGATCTTGGGTGGTGGCGAAATTCATTATTTACCTAAAGGCACAGTCGGACGTTTTGGTGAAGAAGGTATCCGCGAAGACGGACGCAACCTAATTCAAGAAGCGGAAGACATGGGTTATACCGTCGTTTACACTCTCGAAGAATTAAAAAGTCTTTCTGCCGATACGGAAAAAGTATTAGGGATTTTTGCTGCCGAAGATACTTATAATGACCTTCCTGAAGAGGCTTTAAAACAAGAAGGCTTGGTAGATGCAGAGGGTAATTTAATTTCCTACGGACAACCAGGTAATGAAAATCCGCCTACCGTTGCTCAAATGTTAGAAGCAACTCTGGGTTTAGATACTTTCAGCCAGAATGAAAAGGGTATGTTTGTGGTTTTGGAAGAAGAAGGCACAGACAACTTTGGGAATAATAATAATGCTGCGGGGACAACTGAAGCAGTATTACGAGCAGATGAAGCGATCGGTGTCGCCCAGGATTATATTGATAATGTTAATCCCAATACTTTACTGGTGACTGCTGCTGATAGCGATGGTGGGGGTTTGGAAATCAACGATGTTGAAGGGGAAACAGTAGGTACTACCGAAGTGCAACCTCCTTTTGATACAGAAGTTCCCTATGATGGTACGACTGGAAACGATACCGCACCCTTTACGACTGGCGCACCCGATGCTGACGGTGACACTTTTGACTACGGTGTTCTTTGGGCTGGTACTCCTGATTTTGCAGGTAGTATTGTATCTAAAACCTATGGTTTAAATGCCGAAGAACTTCCTAGTACTGTAGACAATACAGGTATTTATCGTTTGATGTATCAAACTCTCTTTGATGTGGAGTTAGAAGCCCCTGAAGGAGTGCCTGACGATATTAAACCTGCTCCTGAACCTACTGAGGATACAGGTAATGTTATCTTTATTCACCCAGATGGCACAAGTCCCTCTCATTATGCTGCTGCACGATTTGCTTCTAAAGGAACAGATGGCAGATTAAACTGGGACAACATGACCGATGCAGGAGTTTATCTCGGACATTTAGATGACCAAATTACTGGTACTTCTAATGCTGGTGCAGTAGCTCACGCTTACGGTATAAAACCCTATGCTGATAGTTACGGTTTAGACGAAGAGGGCAATCCTTACACTTCCCTTTCAGGTGAATCAGGTACGACTGTGATGGAAGAAGCGATCGCTGCTGGTAAACCGACTGCGGTAATTAACTCTGGTATTATTGCCGAACCTGGTACAGGTGTATTTCTCTCAGATGCCGAAAACCGCGACAATGTTACGGAAATTACCGCCGAAATCGTTGAGTCTGGTGCAGATGTGATTATGGGTGGTGGTGAAATTCACTATCTACCTAAAGGTACAGTGGGACGTTTTGGAGAAGAAGGTATTCGTGAAGATGGGCGCAACTTGATTGCAGAAGCTGAAGCAAAAGGTTACACCGTTGTTTATTCTCGCGAAGAATTAAACAATTTACCTGCTGATGCTGAAAAAGTTCTGGGTATTTTTGCTGCGGAGGATACCTACAACGATGAAAATGAAGCAACTTTAACTGAGGAAGGTTTTGTCGATGAAAATGGTGAACTAGTTCTCTACGGACAACCAGGAAATGAAAATCCGCCTACGGTTGCCGAAATGCTGGATAAAACTCTAGGTTTAGATAAGTTCGCCAACGCTGAAGATGGCTTTATGGTTGTTATGGAAGAAGAAGGTTCGGATAACTTTACTAATGATAATAACGGTGCGGGAAGCATTGAAGCAGTGTTGCGGGCTGATGAAGCTATTGGCGTAGCCCAAGATTTTGTGAACAATGTCGATCCTAATACTTTAGTTTTGACTGCTGCTGATAGCGATGCTGGTGGTCTAGAAGTAATTGATGTAGAAGATGATAGCCAGACTGTAGGCGACATTAACGTCCAATCAAAAACTGTCTCTTTTGGCGAAGATGCTGATGGTATTCAAGTTCCCCTAGATGGCACTACGGGCAACGACACTAAACCTTTTACCACTGGCGCACCTGATGCAGACGGCGATAATTTCGATTTTGGTCTAGCTTATGCCACTACTGAGGATGTTGCAGGTAGTATTGTTTCTAAAGCTTATGGTTTGAATTCAGACTTGTTAGAAAGTACGGTAGATAACACCGATATGTACAGTATTATGTACCAGACTTTATTCGGGACTGAACCTGAAATGGTAGCTGATGGAGGGGATGAAACCACTGTTGAAGCCTTATTAGGTAATCAAGACATCGATATCATTGAACTCGAAGGTAGCGATCGCTTGGTTTTTGCTGGTGAAGGTAACGATTTAGTAGATGCTGCTATTAGTGGTGAGGGTAATAATCGCATTTATCTTGATGGTGGAGATGATCTGGCTATTTTAGGTACAGGCGATCGCCTTGTTGGTGCTGAAGGCGTAGATCGTTTCTTTGTGACTAGTGGCGGTGATAACATTATTACTGGAGGCGAAGGCGCAGACCAATTTTGGATCGCTAGTGCCACCTTTCCTGAATCAGTCAACACTATTACCGATTTTGAGTCTGGTGTTGATGTTATTGGCATTGCTGGCTTGGGTATCGGTTTCGAGGAATTGAGTATTACTGATAGTAATGGGGATGCTTTAATTGCTACTGGCGACAGTGACTTGGCAATTCTAAAAGGTGTCGATGCTGCCAGCTTGAATGCAGACTATTTTGCTTTTGTGTAAGTTCTTAATATCTAATTTTGCAACACTATCAAAAAAACCAAGGATTTCTAAGTCCTCGGTTTGATAAAACAAAATAAGTTTAGTTATGACTAAAATCCAAATTTCATCCCGGCTTCCAGGGAAACTGTATCGAAGTCTACTAGGCGAACTTGCCCAAAACCTTCATTGCTTTCACCAATAGGAAAAGTCAGGCCTCCTTTGACTTGAACATCAAAGTCGGTGTCACCACCGTCAAGATTGCTGCCAGGGCCGTCATCTATATTAATGTTTGTCCGAAGCAATCCTATCCCTGGACTAATAAATGCTTTGTAATTATCGGCAAAAGGTATTTCATATCTGGGGTTAAGATAAAATCCGAGCAATGAATAATTACCATCTACATTAGAGATACCATCAAAATCGCCGTCGTCTAAGCCACCAAATGCGACGAGAAACTCTAAATCGGCACCAATATTTTCAGTAAACATACCGCCACCAAAAACGCTGCCGCCAAAACCAAGATTCAATCCACCGTCTGGAATAAATAGACCGCCACTAAACCCTGCATAGTAGCTTTTGATTTTCTCAGTGCTAGCTCTACGCGTTCTTCTAGTTCTTTGAGGCACCTCTTCATTATCTATTTCGTTGTCCAGATTATCTACTCCGTTATCTATTTCGTTGTCCAGGTTATCTACTCCGTTATCTAGATTATCTACCTGGTTATCTATTTCGTTGTCTAGATTATCTACTCCATTATCTATTTGTTGTTCTCGACTATCTACTTGATTATCTATCCGTCGTTGCCGTTGTTCTTGATAGGCATCGCATTCAGCCTGATTGCTAGAGTCACAGGAAACTTTACGGTTTTCGTAGCTTTCAGTATTATTTTGAACATTTTGTGCTTGTGCAGTAACAGGTATGCACAACGTGAAAATAGACGCTAATAAAATATTTTTGACGATCATTCCCTTCACACCACACGCTAGATAATTTGCGCCCTAATTTTACCTTAAGATTAGTTTTTTCAGATTAGAGTTTAGGTGACTTTAATCTTTTTGCTCATAGTACTATGAGCGTACTATGATGATTAAATCAGTTCTTTTGCTTGGGTATAAAATGCTGTCCAATCCAGATAAAGCGGTTGCCAATAATCCAGAATCAGCCCAATGGTTAGAAACTAAACTATTACTATTACGCAATAGTTTACGAACTGGACAGCGGAGTTTGGCAGACTGGCAAGGAGGCGAGATGGCGGTTTCAGCCGTACCTGGAGCGGGGAAGTCCCATAGTCTTTCAGTAGCCGCAGCGATCGCCATAGCCAGAAATCAATTACACAGTAGAAGACAATTAGTGGTTGTAACCTATACCCGTTCAGCGGCAGCGAGTATTAAGAGTAAAATTCGCGATCGCCTGAAAGAGTTGTTTCTGCCGCCTGGAGGCTTTGTCGTCTATACGTTGCACGGTTTAGCTCTGAATATTGCCAATTCTCGCCGCGAGTTATCGGGATTGAATTTAGATAAGGTGACCATAGTTGTGCCAAATACGGGACACCGAGTGATTAAAGGTGCAGTAGAAAAATGGATTGCGACTCATCCTCGTCAATATCAAAGATTGCTAGAAGGGGTGCAGTTTGATGGTGAAGAGACGGAAAGATTGCGTCGTCAATCGGTATTGCGGACAGAAGTATTACCTAACCTGACTAATACAGTAGTGCGAGAAGCCAAAAGTTCGGGGCTATTACCAGAAGAATTAGGGGAATTGAGTAGTAAGGGGAGCGATGAGTATGGGATTTTAGAGATTGCCGCAGGACTATATACAGAATATCAGCAATTAATGCGATCGCTAGATTTAATTGATTACGATGACATGATTCTGGCGGCATTACGAGTATTAGAATATCCGCCGATGCAGATGCTCTGGCAAAATCAAGTCTTTGCTGTTTTTGAGGATGAAGCTCAGGATTCAAGTCCCTTGCAGGAAAAGCTGATTTCTATTTTGGCGGGGAATGCTGCTCACCCCAATGTTCCAGGTAATTTAGTTAGAGTTGGCGATCCTAATCAGGCGATCAATTCTACATTTACTCCTGCTGATCCGATGTATTTCAACTGGTTTTGTGAAACCTGTAAGCAACAGGATAATTTAGCCACCATGAATCAGGCGGGACGTAGCAGCAAGATTATTATTGAGGCGGCTAATTTTGTTTTGGCTTGGGTGAATAAAACTTCTGATCAGGACATTTCGCCAACGGAATTACCATTTCGTGATCAAGATATTGTTCCAGTAGATAATCATGACCCCCAACCAGAAGCTAATCCCCAACCAGAGGGTAAGGGTTTAGAGATCGCTTATCCCGATGATATATATCAGACAGTGGAATTAATTGGTAAAAATGCGATCGCTTTACTTCAAAAATATCCAGAACGAAACGCTGCTATTTTAGTTAGGGAAAATCGCCAAGGTCGTTTTCTGGCTACAGAATTGGCATATCTGCAAAGGGAACATGAGATCGGAATTTATGAAGTGGGAGAAAGTGAAAGACACTCACAGATACCTGCGGAGATTTTAAAACTACTCCAGTTTATTGCTCGTCCCCATTCTCCAGACAATTTGAAGGCGGCTTTAGAAGTACTCGAACAACGAAGTTTAATTCCAACTCAAGACTTTAATGCCTTAGCTACTTATCCCGAACAGTTTTTATATCCCAGTAATCTTCAACCTCCACAAAAACCTCTGGTAGAACAGGTGCGTCGTATTGCCTGTAATTTACTGCGCGCTCGTTTGGAATTGCCTCACTATCAATTGATTCCTTTTTTGGGAATGACTCTTAAATATACAGGGTCGGAATTAGCGACAGTGCAGAAGTTATCGGAAAAAGTCAATCAGCAGATTGTTGCTCATAGTTCTTTGAAAACTACTATTCAAGCTTTAGAAGAAATAGTGAGTTCAGAGAAATTTGAAGGAGTAGAAGAATCAGGAGACGATCTCTATACTCGTGCAGGTCAACTGACAATTATTACGATGCACAAAGCGAAGGGATTAGATTGGGACTATGTGTTCATTCCTTTTCTGCACCAGGATATTCTACCTGGTCAACCTTGGATACCTAATGCAGGGAAGTTTTTAGGCAATTTTACTTTAGCAGAAGTCGCCCGTGCGCAAATTCGAGCGGTGGTGCATCATCAATATTTAGCAACAGAGGAATCTCTGACGATTCCCCAACCAATAGAGGCTTGGTCAGAAGCGGTGAAACTTAAACAAGCAGAAGAATTTCGCTTATTATATGTTGCTATGACTAGAGCTAAACGTTTGTTGTGGATGTCGGCGGCGGAGTTGGGGCCATTTCGCTGGAGTGTATTTCGGGGAGATAAACCTAATAGTTTACAGCGCAAGAAACCATCGGCGATATTACTAGCTCTCGCTCGTCAATTTCCTGAATCGGTGATTAATCTGTAATAAAGTTAGTTAGCAAGTAAATATAGTAAATATAGAGTGAATCGAACAGAAAGTAAAAAAGACTATAACTGGGGCTTTTGGCCAATTGTACCGATATATCCCTACAGTAAACGGCGTACCCTCCGTCAAGAGGTGGTTAAAGATACGATTTGGACTTTTGACCAGCTCCAAGGTATTTTTTATGTCGTCGTACCAATCCGCATGACTATTGTTAAGTTGGAGTCGGGGGGATTGCTGGTCTATGCACCTGTCGCCCCTACCCCTGAATGTATCCGCTTGGTTAAAGAGTTGGTTGCAGAATACGGCGATGTTCAATATATTATTCTGCCGACGATTTCTGCTGTAGAGCATAAAACTTTTGTCGGCCCATTTGCCAGAAAGTTCCCTAAGGCTAAAGTGTTTGTTGCTCCTAAACAGTGGAGTTTTCCTGTTAACTTACCTTTAAGTTGGCTAGGTTTCCCTGCTGGGCGGACTCAAATATTACCAGAAGACAGTAGCCAGACACCCTTTGCCGCTGAATTTGATTATGCGATTTTAGGCGATATAGATCTCAGACTAGGACGATTTGAGGAAGTAGCCTTTTTCCATAAGCGATCGCAAACTTTATTGGTCACTGATTCTATAGTATCAATTCCTGAACACCCCCCGGCAATTGTGGAACTCGATCTTTATCCATTGCTGTTCCATGCCAGAGATAGTTCTTTAGAAGCGATCTCTGATAATGGGGCTAATCGTCGTAAAGGTTGGCAGCGGATATGTTTATTTGCGATGTATTTTAAATCGAGCGTGTTAGAAGTCCCTAAATTAAGTAAGATCTTAAATGATGCCTTGCGATCGCCAAATAAATCAGCAAAAGCTTACTTTGGTTTTTTTCCCTTTGAGTGGAAACCTAACTGGAAAGATGCTTTTAATACTTTAAGAGGTGATGGTCGGTTACTGGTAGCACCAATTTTGCAGACTTTGATTCTCAACCGCGCACCCGAAGTAACTCTCGCCTGGGCAGATAAAGTTGCTAGTTGGAACTTTAAGCGGATTATTCCTTGTCATTTCGACTCTCCAATTACGGCAACTCCCCAGCAATTTCACCAAGGGTTTGCCTTTTTAGAAAAACACCAAAGCGATGGTCATCTTCTACCCGCAGCAGATTGTCAAACACTTCAAAATCTTGATGCGTTGCTCTATAAGTCTGGTATCGTCCCCCCGCCCAAAGATAAAGCTTAGTGATCTGATATTTAGTTTTAGTTTTAGTTATATTTAAGGAAAAAGTAACATCTCGATATGAGAAAGCATCTTTTGGGCGAAAAGCAATATATATATTATGATCACTATCGAGGAAGCTCTAAATCTCGTTGATAACACCATCAAACCAGAGCGTCTAAACTCCGTACAAGAACTGCTTTTGACTCAATGCTGGCAAGGAAAAACCTATCAAGATATTGCCAATGATTCTGGTTATGACCCCGATTATATTCGTGTAGTTGGTTCGCGCCTTTGGCAGATTCTTTCCCAATCTTTTGGCGAAAAAATTACCAAAAATAATTTTAAGTCAATTTTACGCCAGCAATTTAGTAGAACAGAAATTAATCATGGTGTAAAAGGTTATATTGCGGCGTTAGATTTACCTGATAGTCCTGTTCCTTTAGAGTCTTCTCTATATATACAACGCCCTCCCATCGAAGCACAGGCTTATGAAGAAGTCCTGAAACCAGGGGCATTAATTCGGATTAAAGCACCAAAGCAAATGGGTAAGACTTCTTTGACCATGAGAATTTTAGCTATTGCCCAATCTAGAGGTTATTACACCGTACGCTTAAACTTTCTTCAGGCAGAGAATTCGGTGTTGAGCAGTTTGGAGCGATTGCTGCGTTGGTTTTGTGCCAATATAACTTTGCAATTAGGCATAGAATCGATGCTGGATGACTACTGGGACGAAGATTTAGGCATCAAAGTTAGCTGTACTAATTATCTACAAGGATATATTTTAGGACAATTAGATAGTCCTTTGATCATCGCTCTAGACGAAGTGAATCGGCTCTTTTCATATCCTCTAATTGCTCAAGAGTTTCTCCCTTTGTTACGTTTTTGGCATGAGGAAGCAAATAATTTAGTTATTTGGCAAAAATTTCGCTTAATTGTTACTCACTCTACCGAGGTGTATATTCCTCTAAATATTCATCAATCACCATTTAATGTGGGGTTGTCTCTTAAGTTAGTCGAGTTTAACTGGGAGCAAATACAACAATTAGCCCAACGCTATGGCTTGGATAAAATTGATCAGGCAATTGAACCGCAACAGTTACAATCTCTACAACAGATTGTGGGGGGACATCCTTATTTACTAAATTTGGCTTTTTGTCATTTAGTGACGGGAGATACCAAGATAGAACAACTAATCGAGGAAGCTCCAACAGAAGCAGGTATCTATCGCGATCATTTGCGAGGTCATTTGTCAGTACTTAGTGAATATCCAGATTTGGCAGCGGCTTATCAACAGGTTGTTACTTCTTTAGATTCAGTAGAAATGAATTCGATCATTGCTTACAAATTAGAAAGTGCAGGATTAGTTAAACTTCAAGGTAATAAGACAATTCCGATGTGTGAGTTATATCGTCTTTATTTTTGCGATCGCCTTTGAGCCAGAATGAGGTATTATCAGGTAGGTGGCGGCCTTGCTACAAATGCTCCTACTTATATTGTTCGTCAAGCCGACTCAGAACTTTATCAGGCTTTGGTTGAGGGAAAATTTTGCTATGTATTTAATTCTCGACAGATGGGCAAGTCGAGCCTGAGAGTCAAAGCTAAAAATGCGCTGCAAGAGGCTGGATTTGCTTGTGTTTCTATTGATATGACTAGTATGGGTAGTCACAATATTACTCCTGCTCAATGGTATAAAGGCATCGCTAACCAAATCTGGCGAGGATTTAATTTAATCGGCAAGGTGAACTTAAAAACCTGGTGGCAAGAGCAAAATGATTTAGCTCCTCTTCAATGTTTAGGTTTGTTCATCGAAGAAATAGTTTTAAGCTATGTCCCTGAGGAAAAGATTTTTATTTTTATTGACGAAATTGATAGTGTTCTGAGTTTGGATTTTGCCGTTGATGACTTTTTTGCTTTAATTCGTCAGTGTTACAATCGACGAGCGGAAACAGTAGCTTATAACCGTCTGGGATTTGCCCTCTTTGGCGTTACTACCCCTTCCGATTTAATTTGCGATTGCACTCGCACTCCTTTTAACATTGGGACTTCAATCGAATTAAAAGGTTTCCAAGTTTCGGAGGCTGTTTTTCTCAGTCAAGGATTAGAGGTAAAGTTTAGTAATCCTCAAGTAGCTTTACAAGCAATAATTTATTGGACAGAGGGACAACCATTTCTAACTCAAAAGTTATGTCAGATTGCAGTCAGAGAATCTGAATCGGCGATGGACTCTGTTATTACTGGAAATGAAATTAAGTGGATCGAAAAGTTAGTCCATCAATATATTATTGAGAATTGGGAAACGCAAGATGAGCCAGAACATTTAAAAACTATCAGAGATCGCCTGCTACGAGATAAAAAAAAAGCGGGCAGTCTTTTGGGGAAATATCGACAAATTCTCTTACAGGGCAGTATTCCTAGTAATTACAGTCTCGAACAAATAGAATTGCTATTATCGGGGTTGGTCGTTAAGCAAGCAGCCAAACTTCAAGTCCGTAATCCGATTTATCGAGCAGTTTTTAATCAAGATTGGGTTGAGAAGCAATTAGATCAACATAATGTAGCAAGGATTCCCCCACTTCAATGACGAGTGATACTAAATCCTGTTTGCAAATGTTATGTATTGGGAGATTTAATAACTCTCCGCGTCTGGGCGTCCCCGTATCTCCGCGTCAACTTCAAACGTATACTGTATCAATCGGATTTAGTATTATTCAGTTGCTCTATAAAATACTGGGCTGACTGTTGGCGGCGTTTAATAGTTACTTTGGATTTTCCTTGCTGATTTGAAATTGGCGATCGCGTCATTTTTAGAGCTCAAAAAAAATTTCTTAGGGCAAGAGAGCAAAGAGCTAAAGAGTCCTCGGCACCCTACATACAATCCGAAAACCGATATTGAGGAAGTACGCGTTCCCGGGAATGCCGTTGATGCGGGTAGCAGAGCGACAGTACCTAGGATCGCTGTAACCCGAACCACCGCGTATTACTTTCTGAATTCTAGTTTTTGATAACCAAGCACTGCCATCGGTTGGGGTATTTTCATAGTTATTGTGCCAATCATCTGCACACCACTCCGAGATATTGCCGTGCATGTCGCACAAGCCAAAATCATTGGCAATGCCAAATTTATCTACTGGAGTTGTTTCTGCTCGATATTTTTCTTTTATTTTTTACCAAAAGAGAACTTTGAGCTACAAGCGCGCGAGCGATCGCTATACGATATTCTCCTAATGGTTCTTTAGCAGATTCGATCGCCTCTTGGTAATCGCTTTCATTGACAATAATAGTTTGCGCTTGATTAAAAAACTCTTCAATTCCAGCGCGATCGAGCATCTCTTTAAGTTCAGATGATGGAGTCTCACTTTCTTCAGAACGTATCGCCAAAATTTGCAGTTCTATAAGTGGATCTTGATATAGCAACTCCCACAAACCCAGGAGATATTCCTCATGAAGTAAAAAAAAGAGTAAATTTGTCCTTAACTCCAAGAGCGATCGCTCTTACTTTGATTCTCATCATATCTCTGTAGATTGGTGTTAGGATGGAGTAGAGACGAGTAAAAATCTATCAAAGCACTGGTGTTAAGGCATCCTATTGAAGATTGAAAATCCTCGTGTCGGCAGTTAAAGTCTGCCTCCTGGCATCGACACACTCGCGCGATCGCATTTCTTTATGTCCGATATTGAAACTTTAATTGCTCAGGTTCGACAAGAGGCAGAAAAAGAAGAATTTCCTTTAGACAAACCAGTATATGTATCTGCTAACCTCGAACCAACTACGCCAATTCTCTACGCAGGCAATTTACAAAGTCCCTTATGTTTTTTCGGCCGTGACTTAGGCAAGGATGAAGTTCATGCCCGTCAACCTCTAATTGGCGCATCAGGAACAATGGTTAGAGAGGGCTTTTATTACGCGATGCATCAACAAAAAGCACCTTCTCGAAAAGATTTAGACACAACGGTTATTGAGCGAGTTTTATTAACCAATACTGTTCCTTATAAGCCACCAGAAAATAAAGCTTATCTAATGAAAGTGAAAAAGCGATTTCGTCCTTTTATTGAAAAGCTATTTGTTTTCCATTGGCAAGGAAATCAAATTATTACTTTGGGTACAGAAGCTTTTAAATGGTTTAGCCCTTATGGTACAAAAGGAGAAATAGATGATTTTTATCAAAATTGCGATCGCTTTGAAAACAAATTAACTGTAAACCTTAGTGCGACTGATGATCAGGGCATGATCCACCAACGCCCGATAACTTTATTGCCTCTTCCCCATCCTTCTCCTCTGAATCAAAAATACTATAGAGCTTTCCCAGGAATGTTACAGAAACGAATCGCACAAATTGAATTTTAAATTTTGATTTATTGGTCTTGATAAAAGTTCAAAATGCCTTAGTTTTCTCGGAAATTGAATCAGAGATAATTTGTCAAATGTTCTCCCACTCCACCCGAATTTCTGGAGAACAAACCGACCAAGCAACAGTAGCCGCAAATTTAGGCAAACCTCACCAAATTTTCCACTTTACTGGACATGGCAACTATAACTTTAACAGTCCCAAGCATTCCGCTTTGGCACTTATCAACCAAGAACAATTAACCTTAGAAGCAATTCTCAAAATTCCTTTTCCAGAAGTAAATTACGAAATAGTTACCCTTTCCGCTTGCGAAACTGCTCTTACTGGTAATCAATCTATTACTACTGAATATGTAGGTTTAGTCAGTGGCTTTTTGCGTTGGGGTACTTCCTATGTTTTAAGTACCCAATGGCAGGTAGAAGACGCAGCTAACGCTTTAGTAACCATTCAATTCTATCGTTTGCTTTTAGAAGATACTAGTCTTACTCCACCATTAGCTTTAGCAAAAACAATTCGATGGCTGCGGGATTTAACTGTTGAGCAACTGAAGCAGTTCTATCAAGAATTACGAGACAAGCTACCTAAAGAAGAAGGAACAGTTCGCCCATTTCTAAGAACCGAGTTATCAAAATTAAATACAATAGAACCAGAGATAAAAATGTACGATCATCCTTATTACTGGGCTGGATACAAAGTCACTGGCAATATGTAAGATGGGCAATGCCGATCCTAAAAATACTGATATTATGAAACAAACAGACGAAATTACTTTAAAAGCATTTTTAATTGCCCTGGAACAACTTGAAGAACCACTTCCAGAAGCGGAACAAACTGAATTGAAAGAAATTGCTGAAAATATTAATAATAATTTAGGGAAACTAGATGCGATCGCGGAAAATAATCCCAAACTAGACAAACTATATCAAGAAATACGTAGTTCTCTGAAGATTCTACAGAAATAATAGGAGTGACAGCAGTAGGTAGAGCAACTATTTTTGCCTTAAAAATGAATCGTCCTGAATTGATTCGTGTGCGTCTGATGTGGGTAAAAATGGGAGAACATCCACCTAGCTTAGAATGAGAAGAACAACTTCCAGAAGCAGAACAAACTGAATTGAAAGAAATTGCTGAAAATATTGATAATAATTTAAGAAAGCGATCGCGCGAGTGTTATCTTAAACTATACCAACTCTATCAAGAAATACGCATCTCTCTCCAAGTATAGAAAAAAATCATCAAAATTGAAATAACATTAACTTTATTGAAAATTGAAAATAGTTTGGGTTTGGTCACATTCGGTCAGATGGAAAAAACATGATATCTTATTAAGTAAATAGTTAAATTTTTGTTAAGCTCGATACAAAATTTAGAAAAAGTAAAATTTATGACTAATAAGAAAACGGTTATTTCCCCCTCAATTTTGTCAGCCGATTTCAGCCGTTTAGGTGCAGAAATTGAAGCAGTAGATCAAGCTGGTGCAGACTGGATTCACATTGATGTTATGGACGGCAGATTCGTTCCTAACATTACCATCGGCCCAATGATTGTCGAAGCGGTTCGTCCCCATACCCAGAAAATTTTGGACGTTCACTTAATGATTGTTGAACCAGAAAAGTACGTTGAAGACTTTGCCAAGGCTGGGGCAGATATCATCTCCGTTCATGCCGAACATAATGCTTCTCCACATTTACATCGTACCCTCGGTCAAATTCGCGAATTAGGCAAGCAAGCTGGTGTAGTGCTTAATCCTGGTACACCTCTAGATTTAATTGAGTACGTTCTTCCTCTATGCGATTTAATTTTAATTATGAGCGTCAACCCTGGTTTTGGCGGTCAAAGCTTTATTCCTGAAATGGTTGAAAAAATCAGCAAACTACGGGCAATGTGTGATGAAAGAGGACTTGATCCTTGGATAGAGGTTGATGGCGGACTTAAGCCGAACAACACTTGGCAAGTTTTGGAAGCTGGTGCTAACGCAATTGTTGCAGGTTCAGCTGTATTCAAAGCACCTGACTATGCAGAAGCGATTGAAGGCATTCGCAATAGCAAACGCCCTCAACCTGAATTAGCCACTGCTTAAAATCAATCTGATCCCAGTGCAAAATAAAAAAGATTCATTACCAATAATAATGAATCTTTTTTTTGTGTCTATGTTGGGGATTTTAAAGCAGTCCGACTAAGTGTAAAGGGCCACTACCACTAATTAATTCTAGTAACAAACCCATAAAGCCCAGCATCGCTAAACGACCATTCCAAACCTCAGCAGCGGTAGTTAAACCCCACTGCCACTTTTCTTGAGGATACATTTTCATATTCTTTTTGGGATGAGTCATCTCTGCAAAAGTATGAGGAGTCGAATCAAGAGATTCAATTACTAAGCTAGCCAGAGAATTAATAAAACCAGGATGAATATTTAAGGCTGGAACACGCTGAAAGTTACTAATACCAGCTTCTTCAGCTATTTCACGATATTCCATATCAATCTCTTGCAGGGTTTCGATATGCTCGGAAACAAAGCTGATTGGTACTACTAGCAAATCATCTACTCCTTTCTCACCCAGTTGCTTTAGAGCTTCTTCGGTATAAGGCTGTAGCCATTCTACAGGCCCAACTCGGCTTTGGTATGCCAAAGTATGCTCGTTAGAACGTCCCAGAGTTTGCATAATCAAACGGGTACATTCTTCAATTTCGGTTTGATAAGGATCTCCTGCTTCTTCAACGTAGCTGACGGGAACACCGTGCGCGCTAAAAAAGATATGAACTCCTTCAGGATTAGCAAACTTGTCTAATTCTTGAGTAATCAAATCTGCCATAGCTTTGAGATATTCGACGTTATCGTACCAAGAAGGGATAACAGTATATTCAACCTGTTGTAGAGCTAGATCCGTTGCCCACATTTCTTCTAAAGCGCGGAAGCTAGAGCCACTGGTGCTAATCGAAAATTGCGGATAAAGCGGTAATATAACTAATTCATTTATGCAATCATTTTTAATATGGGCAATTGCTTCTTCGGTAAAGGGATGCCAATAACGCATTCCAATATAGATTTTGGCATCTTGCCCCATTTCTTTTAACTTGGTTTCTAGAGCTTCTGCCTGTGCTTCGGTGATTTGCCTTAAGGGAGAACCACCGCCAATTTCCAGATAATTTGCTTGAGATTTCTTGGCTCTTAGAGTCGAAATCAACCAAGCTAAAGGCTTTTGCAATGCTTTGACTGGCAGACGAATTATTTCCGGATCGGAAAATAAATTGTATAAAAAGGGACGGACATCTTCGATTTTGTCGGGTCCGCCAAGATTGAGTAGTAAGACTCCTACACGACCCATAGTTCTAATAGCTTATTTAAATTATTTTCAGTTTCTTTACCAATTTTAACAATATATCTTTTCTTTAGCTTTCATTGTTCACAGTACACAGAACTTAACCGATAATATTTTATGTATTTGATAACATTTTTCAGAACGTGAGTCGTAAGTTTTTGAAAATCAGAGCAAAATCTGGTTTAAACTCGGTAAGCCAGTCAGTGTTGAGCAGTAATCAATTAATTTTTATTCCTAACTATGTCTAAAACAGCTTTGCTACAACCCGATTTGATTCTTGGAGGGACTATTTTTGATTTGACCCCCCAAATGCTCGAAGATTATGGACTTAGTGGGTTGATTTTAGATGTAGACGAAACTTTAGTTCCTTTTAGACAAAAGACAGTTTCCTTAGAGTTACAGCAATGGGCAGCTAAAATTAGGGCAGCAACACCTATCTGGTTGGTTAGCAACAACCTTAGCGAAAGTCGAATTGGTAATATTGCTCAGTCTCTAGACTTGCCATACATATCGAGTGCTAAAAAACCTTCTCGACGTAGACTCAGACAGGCAGCAGAAGCAATGAATTTGCCAGTTGAACAAGTAGCTATGGTCGGAGATCGCCTGTTTACCGACGTGTTGGCTGGTAACCGTTTGGGAATGTTTACAATTTTGGTTGAACCGATGATTGATCCTCTGGTGGCAGTTCGTTCTCATCCGATCCGCGACTTGGAAATTTGGCTTTCAATGCTACTAGGAGTATCTCTGGCAGCTGATAAACCAGATGTAATAAAAAGTGATATTTCTTGATACCTCGAAATATAAAGAAAACATTACGAAACAAAGAGAACCTTAAAATATCTGGGATTATATATACAGAATACAAATGGGGTCAGCTAATATAAAGATCCTAAATATAACTAAAATATAAAACACGGCGATAGCGTCATGCTGGAAGTTAACCCAGTCTGGCGCTATTAACGTAGATAAAATGTCTTTTTTTTAAAGGCTCAAAGCGAGCGCGAAAAAAAAATAATTAAGGGTCTTGACTGGGTGCTTGCTTTTCGTTTAAAATTTTTTTATAATCGGAATCTGTGCGTTTTCGGAATTAGAGTCACCACTTCCATCATGAAAACTTATTTTTTAATTAAAGCACAAAAGCGATCGCTAGTCAAGATTTTCGGTATTTCTCAGCGATCGCTATTTTTTAGAAAACCCGATCATGCCATTATCATATAGACATCATACATTACATGAACAATAAACTGTATGAAAGCGACTATTACCATTGGCTTCAAACTACTGCCATACAACTAAAACGCCAAGATTTAGAAGCATTAGATTGGGAAAACTTAATCGAGGAAATTGAATCTTTGGGCAGAAAAGAACGGGCAGAACTACGAAATAGCCTAACCATTTTGTTTGAACACTTATTAAAGCTTAAATACTGGGATGCAGAAAAGGAGCGGAATGAACGCGGCTGGAAATTAACAGTTAAAGAACAGCAAATTCAAATTCGGCGCAATTTAGCCGATAGCCCCTCTTGGAAATCCGCGATCGCACTTTTAAGCGAACAGGCATATGAAGACGCGCTGGAAATAACTAAATTCAAGACAGGACTTGAAACACTGCCAGAGCAAAACCCCTTTTCAAATTACTTTTAGATAGTTAAGCAAAAACGTTTATAATTTAGGTACTATAAACGAAATAACTCAACATTTTTTTTCGGGTTCACAGCGAGCGCGAAAAAAATCTAATTAAGGTCTTGACTTAGTGCTTGTTTTTCGTTTAAAATTTTTTTATAATGGGAATCTGTGCGTTTTCAGAATTAGAGTCACCACTTCCATTATGAAAACTTATTTTTTAATTAAAGCACAAAAGCGATCGCTAGTCAAAATTTTTTGGTTTTTTTTTACCAAACTTAACTCAATTTTTAAGCTCAAACAGAATAATTACTATTTATAGTGGTATCGACACTGCAAAAAAATAATCTTATCAGAGCTTATTTGATATACCAGTCTATGCTCTTGGGTGATTCTTCTTGACCATTTTGAACCTGGGAAGAATTTAAGATGTTCAGGTTTGCCGATGCCTTCTGTGGGATTTAGTATTGTTGCCTCAACTAGATTCAAAATGCGATCGCTTATTTTTTTGTCTTTTCTAAACCACCACCGCAGATCTTCTCTAAATTGGCGGTCAAAGATAATAGCTTTATCGCTCAATATTTAACTCCTCGCAGAGTTGTTCTAAACTTTGTGATTCCACTATTTCTCCTTCGAGTTTATCTGCTCGTTCGATAGCAGCCAACAATTTTTCAGCGTTAGCAGGAGATCTCAGCAAGTGCAGAGTTTCCATCATATTAGAAAGTTCTGAGGCAGCTAAGATAGCTACATCTTCTTTTCCCTGTCTACTGACAATAACAACGCCCCGATCTTCGATTGTTTCGTCTAATATCGATGCTAGATTCTGGCGCAAATTAGTGTAATTAGTCTGTTTAGTTAGCATAAAACTACAGCAAGTACTTGAACTTGTACTTATTATAGTCTTGTCTGGCGAATTTTGTATTCGCTAACCACTTATATCTTGATATTCTTTTCCAAAATATAAGTGTCTTGACGGTAGATTAATTACATTCAAGTTCCAGGTCGAAGGTAAACAATCCGATTTTGCCAATCACTCTTATTTTGAGTATCCCAAAGCCAAATAATTGCCTTTACCAATTTACCGAGCGGAGCGTAAAGCCGTCTCAATTTATTGGACGGATATAAGCGACCGATAGAGGGATACATCTATCGAGCCACGACTCGTGCATTCGCCGTAGGCGCCTGACGGCGACGCGGGGTCACTCGTCAGATTTATCTGGCAGAGAAATATTATCCATGATGAGGATCGTTGATATAAGATAGCACCACTGAAGTACTGATCTTGCCTGTTGTATCGAACATATAAGAGTTCGTCCAAAGAGAAGGTAGTTTCATTAATGCTGGAAACTCTTGTCTAAGATATCTAGATGACCTACCTTTAAATGCTTTGATGACTTGAGATATCGAATGAAACGGATCATATTCCACCAAAAGATGAACATGATCTGGCGCAACCTCCAAAGCTTTGATCACCCATTTTTTATCAGTTGATCATCAAATCTCAACCGTGACGGGTAAAATCGCAGGTTTTGATTTTGGTTGCAAGACTTTTCTAACTTGCTCTGAAGGATTTGAAATTAAATCTCCATTGTTTTTAAAACAATCTCTCAAAGAATTGAAATTAGCTAGCCGTAATCATTCTAGAAAGAAAAAACGTTCTAATAGCAGAGAAAAAGCTAGGAAAAATTTAGTTAGAGTACATGAAAAAATAACCAATCGTCGTTGTGATTGGTTTTGGAAACTTGCTCATGAGTTAACAGATAAATATGATTATCTTTTCTTTGAGACACTTAGTTTAAAAGGAATGAAGCGTTTATGGGGTAGGAAAATTAGCGATCTAGCTTTTGCTGAATTTCTCAAGATCTTAGACTTTGTAGCAACTAAAAAAGGGAAAGTGGTTAGCTATATAGATCGTTGGTATCCAAGCTCTAAAGAATGTAGCGAGTGTCATCACGTCTTAGATAAACTGCCTTTAGATGTTCGGTACTGGATTTGCCCGAATCCCAGTTGTAATGCTAGACACGGGCGCGACGAGAACGCAAGTCTTAACATTAAAAGGGCAGGGTCTCTGTCCTTGGGGTTAGATGGTGTAAGACAGTCTCAGACTGCAACTGTTGTTTAACCCCCGAATCCCCCTAATTTTATTGGGGGGAGTGGGTCAACGAAGTTGTTGGGGGGAATAGAAGAATAATCAATAAAAATTACACCTGCATGATTGATATTCGCTGCTCCCCATTCCGATAAAATGGGCGGAATAGTCTTTTGGTCGTAGGTTATTAACGTCAGTCGCTCTTCAGTAGCAGCTTTGAGAATTATCTCGTCAGAGACACCCAGGTAATAACCTTTTTGCCAGAGGTGAATAGTAAATATCGGAATATCTGGACGCTTGTTTTTTATTTGCTGGGCTATCTCTGGGGATATTTGTTCATCAAGTAAAAAAGATAGCACTATACTTACGAACCTTCTTCCAGAACATCTTGAGGAATTAATAAAAGTTCGGTTTGGGGTAAAATTCGCTTAATTGTCGTGTAGTTAATAGCCAGATCATCTTCTATAGCCAAACTAATTTCTGCTGAATAAGCTTCAGCATAATTAAATGCTGCTTTTACCCATTCAATCGGTTTTTGTAGGTGAATAGCAGTTTTTTCAACATCGCGCTCGTACTTATCCGCTAGCATTATTACCTGCCATACTGCCAGATTGGAACTTTTCAGATAAGCCTGTCTGCCGACAGGAGAATTACGAAACTCGATGTAAGCAAACTCGCTTTCTCGTAGTGATTCTTCAATCAACATAGCTCCCGTTTCACTAAGAGTTTTACCCAAACGACGAGCCAATCTTTGCAGTCTGGCTTCTGTTTCTTCGGTCAATCTAGTACTGACTACTTTAGACATTGTTATGTATGCGCTATCTGAAATTACATTTACATTGTAACTGTAAGTTACACGCATGGCAAAATCATTAATTCACAATTGCGATCGCACGGTATAACACGATACTGAAATCAAGGGCGCGATCGCGCTAAGGTTAATTATCGGTTTTTTGAATGCTCAAAGCGATCGCAAAAAATTTTGAACTGGGGTATTGACTCTGCGATCGCTTTAATGTTAAAATTTTTTTTATAATGGGAATCTGTGCGTTTTCAGAATTAAAGTCACCACTTCCATTATGAAAACTTATTTTTTAATTAAAGCACAAAAGCGATCGCTAGTCAAAATTTTTTGGTTTTTTTTTAAAATTCTTAATAAATTTCAAGAAAAATGCGGTTGAATTGCAGTTAGCTCCTTTCCGAGTTTTCGCTTGGCTTCCATTGTCTCATAAGCGTTTTGCAGTCGCAAAAAATAGCCCTCCGATAAGCTAAAGAAGCGGCATAATCTTAAATCTGTATCTGCTGTAACGCGACGAGTGCCGTTAATGATTGCATGAATTCGATTAGATGGTACGCCAATCGATTTGGCTAAAGCGTTTTGACTCATACCAATCTCTTCCAAAAATTCCTCTTTAAGAATTTCTCCCACCATTGGGTTATGCAGTAGTTTGTCGTTCATAAAATAGTCTTTCCCAAAATACAAGTAGGGGCGGTTCGCGAACCGCCCCTACAGGGTTGATCGGTAACCACCATTATCTTACGAATACATATATGCGATCGCAATTCCTACCTACGTGCGATCGCAATATTCACCGTAAGGGCGGTTCGCGAACCGCCCCTACAGGGTTGATCGGTCATCACCATTATCCTACGAATATATATATGCGATCGCAATTCCTACCTACGTGCGATCGCGATTTTCACCGTAAGGGCGGTTCGCGAACCGCCCCTACAGGGTTGATCGGTCATCACCATCATCCTCTATATATATATGCGATCGCAATTCCTACCTACGTGCGATCGCAATATTCACCGTAAGGGCGAACGGCCGTGTTATTCCCTACAGGGTTGATCGGCAATCACCATCATCCTGTGAATACGTACACGCGATCGCAATCATTCTCTACGTGCGATCGCAATATTCACCGTAGGGGCGGTTCGCGAACCGCCCCTACAGGGCAATTAAAACTAACTGCAAAACCCTAATCTTTTTGTCGATTAATGTGATTTAGATCGTTGCTAGTTCAGATATTGATTATTAGCAAACATTTTAAAAAAAAGTTTTTTTGAAGTGATATGTATTTGCAAACAAATGGGTAATTTCTAAATAGGAACAAAAAGTCCTAAAACAAAACACAAACCACAAACTCTTATTAACGAAGGATATATCATGAATAACGTATTTACTGCTAAATTACTACAATCTTCTCTACGTAATAAAAAAGGTAACAAAGGTTTCACTCTTATTGAATTATTAGTTGTTGTAATTATCATCGGTGTCTTGGCTGCTGTTGCTCTACCTAACCTCTTGGCTCAAGTTGGTAAAGCTCGTGAAACTGAAGCTAAAACTGGTGTTGGTACTATTAACCGCGCTCAACAAACTTACCACTTTGAAAAGCAAGCTTTTGCTGATGCTACTGATGTTGGTACCGCAAGCAATCCACTAGGTACTGTTATTGTTAGCGATTACTTTGACTTTGTAGTAGCTGCTACTGATGCTGACAATGCTACTGTTACTGCTATCGATGCTGATGCTGCTAATAATGGGGTAAGAAATTATGGCGGTGCTATCTCCTACACTGCTGGTGCTTATGATACTGCTGTCTGTCAGTCTGATGATGTAGGTGGTACTCCAACACCAACTGCTAGTGCTGGTGCGGCTGCCTGTACTGATGGTACAGAATTGAAGTAAAACTAAAATTACCTAAAAGGTACAAAACAGGCAAAAGCTTGCCTGTTTTTTTTATTTATAGTTAAACAAATAAGATAGTTCTATTTTGTGAAAATAAATCTGTTTTTTGACAAATAACAAATCAAAAGAATGCAAATTGATTAACAACATGAAAGGATTGCTTTTATTTTTAATTAAATTAAATTTAACAAGAAAAGACAATTATCAAGGTTTTACCCTAATTGAATTATTGGTTGTTGTAATTATCATAGGAGTTTTATCAGCAATTAGTTTACCAAATTTACTCAGTCAAATAGGAAAAGCCAGAGAAACTGAAGCTAAAAATAATCTTGGAACTCTCTCTCGTTCTCAGCAGGCATATCGTCTTGAAAAACAAACTTTTGCTGATACTCTAGATAAGCTAACTTTAAATGTAAGTATAAACAGCAGATATTATAACTATCTCGCTCCAGATGATGCTAGTACAAACTTAGTCAAACATCGCGCTGAAGTTATTGATCCTACCACTAGTCGTGTCAGAAATTATGCGATTGGTGTCTACTACAATAGCGGTGCCATGCAAACATCTTTTTGCCAAAGTTTTGATGTTGATCAGACAGTAAATGTGGGAGATACTGCTAGCGATAGCTGTACTAATGGCGGCATAAAAATAAAGTAACTTTAAGCAAATTAAATTAAATTATTTCCCTAAAATTGTAAAATTATGATTTTGTCTAGATATCAACAATTATGTTTAACCAGTTTAAGTTTAATTATTGGTACGGTAGGAATTATTAGCTTACAAAACAATAATTTAGAAACTAAATTAACTGCAAAGGAACAAACTTCTTATCTCCAAGAAGAACAAACTTTAAAAGCCGCAATTGATATTCAAAAAAGCTTGCCCACCTTTGGTTTAAATAATCTAATAGCTGATTGGAACTACTTACAATTTATTCAATATTTTGGCGATGCTGAAGCCAGAGAATCAACAGGCTATTCTTTAGTCACAGATTATTTTGAGGTTTCAGTAAATAAAGATCCCCGCTTTACTCAAGCATATCTATCTCTTTCTGCTGCCAATTCTTTATTTGCAGCTAAACCAGAAAAAACCGTCAATTTCATTGACAAAGTATTAAAATCAGCTTCCCCCGATTTACCTGGATATCCCTTCTTACTTTGGACATATAAAGCAACCGACGAAATCTTATTTCTCGGAGATTTAGCCGCCGCACAACATTCCTATGAAAAAGCCGCAGAATGGGCAAGTATGCGAGATGATCAAATAGGGAAAGAAATGGCAACTCGCTATCTTCAAACAGCGCAGTTTTTAGCTGGTAATCCAGATAGTACTCAAGCACAAATTGGGGCTTGGGTATCAATTTTAAGTCAAGCACGAGATGCTAAAACTCAGCAATACGCTCTAGAAGAGCTTAAAGCCTTGGGTGCGGAAGTTACCATTGCTCCTGACGGCAAGGTAGAAATTAAATTGCGAGAAACCCTGTAAGGGCGAACCGCCGTATTATTCCCTACGGTTAATGTGCGAAACCCGATCCAAATAAAATGCGATCGCAATTATGTTCAGGGGATGATCGTAACTACCGATAAACCCTGTACGGGCGAACGGCGGTTCGCCCCTACGGTTAATGCCGAGGAACCTAATCCCAATGAAATGCGATCGCACGGATTATATTCACGGGATGATTGTAATTACCGCTCAACCCTGTAAGGGCGAACCGCCGTATTATTCCCTACGGTCAATGTGCAAGACCCCAACCCAACGAAAAGCGATCGCGCAATTATGCAGAATGATCGTCATGACCGATAAACCCTGTACGGGCGAACGGCGGTTCGCCCCTACGGTCAATGCCGAGGAACCTAATCCCAATGAAATGCGATCGCGCAATTATCTTCACGGGATGATCGTAATGACCGATAAACCCTGTAGGGGCGTTTCGCGAAACGCCCCTACGAGATGTCGGCGCAACGCCACTATGACTAATCAACACCACAAAACAATCATCAAAATAAATGAAATATGACCCTAACAAACACCACAGGCAGTCAATCCGATTAAAAGGATACGATTACACCCAGGCTGGGGCGTATTTTGTCACCATTTGCGCGTATCAACGGCAATGTTTGTTTGGTGCAATTATTGACGGGCAAATGCGTTTGAATCGATATGGTGAAATTGTGGCGGAAACATATCAATGGTTATGTCAACGTTATCCATATTTGTCTTCCGATGAATGGATTGTTATGCCCAATCATTTTCATGGGATTATGGTTATCACCGATAAATCCTGTAGGGGCGTTTCGCGAAACGCCCCTACGATCAATAATCGGCGAAACGCCCCTACGATCAATGCCCCGACGCAAACGATACAACCGAACAACACAAATACCCCAAAACCAAAATCATTGGGACGTTTGATCGGTGCATTTAAAACGGTTTCTACCAAACAAATTAATATCCTGCGTGATGCTCCAGGTACACCTATATGGCAACGTAACTATTATGAGCATATCATTCGTAACCAAGATGCTTTAGCTAAAATTCGCGAATATATAGTTAATAATCCCCTTGCCTGGGAAATAGACCAATTACATCCCAATCATCCTTCAAAATGGTAAATGGGAATAGGTTAAAGAATATTGTGCGGATCGCATGACCAGATGAAATACAGATCTAATAAACAGATGATGCCGACCGCTAGCTGAGTTTGAATGACTTACTCTGTAAATGCGATCGCTTTGATAAAATGATTTGATTACAGCCAACCTAAGAATTGCTGTTGTTATTTGCTTGGTGCGTGACAAAAGTTCTCAGTACATCATTAATTAAAGTCTGATACCCCCTAATTTCTGCATGATCTTTGGCATAGTTACGAAACCATTCCAAGGTGTCAGTATCAACTCGGATAGAAATTGCCTCTGTTGCAGGCTTTCGCTTCACTAACTTGGCATTTTCAAAAAAAGCTTCATCCAATTCTGGAATATCAGAGAAGTCTATATCTTCATCAGACATTTCTACTAGCTTTCTTTCCCGTTCTTCGAGGGACATATCGGGGTCAAATTGATTGCTGCTCATATTCTATCCTCTCTTGTTTACTAGCTTTCCTAGCTGAAATCAGCCTGATTTTCCCGCCTCTGTCAGTGTGAACGACTACTGCAATGATTATTTTTGACTGAGTTGTTAATAGTAATTGACCAATGGAAATCTCTCTTGCCTCTCCATAACTAAAGCGGGTATCTTCATAAGTTAATAAATTAGGGTCTTCAAAAATCTGCTTCGCTTGCTGAAAATCAATACCATGCTTAGTAATATTGCCTTTATTTTTATTTTCATCCCACTCAAATTCCATGTTTTAAATATACGTAAATGTATATACAAAGTCAAGAGTACAAAACCAAACCACAACCCATGAAATATAACCCCAACAAACACCACAGGCGGTCAATTAAAACGGTTTCTACCAAACAAATTAATATCCTGCGTGATGCTCCAGGTACACCTGTATGGCAACGTAACTATTACGAGCATATCATTCGTAACCAAGATGCTTTAGCTAAAATTCGCGAATATATGATCAATAATCCTATTGTCTGGGAAATAGACCAATTACATCCTAATCATCCTGCAAAATGGTAAATGCGATCGCGATCATCCTCGCGAAATAATGGTAATTACCGATAAACCCCGTAGGGGCGCGCACGCGAACCGCCCCTACTACAAAAATTTACTGAATCCGAAAGTGCAAGTCTTAGGCTTCTAGTTGATTTCACTGTGGTTGTTGCCCTGTTCTATTTCGTTTAATACGATCAGCTCTAATCTAAATTATTTGACCTGCTTGTATTGAAAATGACAGTATTTAACGGAACAGATGTTGCAGAAACCATTGAAGGAAGTGAATATAGCGATCGCATTATGGGTGCTGACGGGGATGATTTTTTAGCGGGTAGCTATGGTAAGGATGAGGTTCAGGGGGAAGGTGGGAACGATATTCTCTATGCGGGGCAAAATCTGTTTGATCAAATTCTTTTCAGTGATACAGAAGCAGTAGAAATTTCTTTTTCTGACTATGACAATAGTCTGAGTGGTGGGGATGGCGATGATCGTCTGATTGGTGGCGCTCTTAATGATTTAGCAGCAGGTGAAGAGGGCAATGATTCTCTCGGTGGCTATCTAGGGGATGACAAGTTGCTTGGTGGCAACGGTGACGACTTGATTAAGGGCAATCTTGGAGCAGATATTTTAATTGGTGAAGACGGTGATGATATTTTGTTTGGCGAAAGCAACGACGATAGTTTGATTGGCGGAGAAGGCAATGATTTGTTTTACGGCAATAATGATTATTCCCTCTCTCCCAAAACGGACATAGATTACTTTACTGGCGGCAGAGGAGAGGATACTTTTGTTCTTGGTACTACCTACACAACTTTCTACGAAGTTAATCAAAGCGACGATCTCGCAGTGATTGAAGACTTTGAAAGTGACCAAGACGTGATCCAGTTGCAAGGAGAAGCTCAAGACTATTCTTTAGAAGTTGGGGTTTTTGGCACGGAAACTGAAGGGACTTATCTTTATTCTGGAGATATAGAGACACACTCGGCGTTTTATGGAGCAGAGCCAATCGCGTTTGTTGCCTCGAACATTAATCTTGATTTGGCAGCAATCTATTTCGACTTTGTTTAAGCAGCAATCAGTAAGACCGAAATGAAAACTCCTGTATCTATTTGGATTCTCGTGGCGCGTACTGACGTACCTTATATGTTGCAAACGATTCCTCATCAACTTAAGGCTTGTAACTATCCTTTTGAGGAAAGAGTTTTGGCAGTAGATACTGCTCCCCTGACAGGGGATAAACGTCACCGTTATGATACGGGGAGTCAAGAGGAATTGATGGCAGCTTGTCAAACTTTAATTGAGCAGGGAGTAGTTGATCGCATTGTCGAAATTGATTATTCTCCTAGTTTAATCGAGGAGATTTACACTAAATATTTTGGTGCGAAACAAGCTTTACAGATGCTCGACCATACTCATAATTGGAAGGGTTCAACTGTCTATGCTTCTTTGTATTGTTTGGAAACGGCAAAAAGTGATTATTATCTGCACTTGGATGCGGATATGTTGCTGTACCAAGACCCTGACTATGATTGGATTACCGCTGCTATTGAGTTAACGAATAGTATTTCAGAAATAGCGGTTATTCGTCCCCGTTGTGGTGCGCCCCATCCTGAAGGCAAAGTTTTTCAGAGTCATTCTTTTACTATAGACCATCGCGGTTTTCAGACTAATAAATTTTTTAGTATGCGGGCTTATTTGGTGCGACGAGATCGTTTTGCTCAATTGGCTCCGATCCCCCTGATGTGGCAACATCGCCCTTTATTATCGAGACATCTTCCTCTATTCTTGCAGCCTGTCTTTGCTCAAGTGGAACGGCGTTTAAGGGGTCAACACGGCTCGGTGAAAGGGGCTATCGCATCTTTTGAACCAATGACTTCTCGCAAGCTGGAAATGACTAAATATATCCGCGCTGATTTGACTTCTACTAAGGCTTGGACGATTCACCCTGCTAAACACGATGCGGATTTTATTACCGCTTTACCTAATTTAATTCGCGCGATCGAGCAAGGCAAGTATCCTCCTGGTCAAGAGGGACATTATGATTTGATTTTAGCTGAATGGCATAAGTTACTCAATGGGAATTAGATGAATAAAAACAATCATTTGGTTACTCAAAATTCTGAGCGGGATTTAAGATTTGATATTTTAAAAACCCTGGGAATTTGTTTAGTTATTCTGGCTCATGTTATTCCTCACCGGAGTATTTTATTTCAGTTACGCAATTTTGATGTGCCGATGATGATTATTGTTTCGGGCATTTTATTTGATAGTTCAGTCAGTCAGAAACGGTATTCTTATTGGCAATATTTACAACGCAGAATTCCTAGATTAGTTGCTCCTGTCTGGTTCTTTTTATTGGTTTTTTTTATTATTGTTGGTGCGGTATCTTTTTTTAGTGAGCAGCCCCATCCTTTTTCTCTACAAGTTATAATCAGCAGTTTCTTTTTAACTGATGGCATTACTTATTTATGGATTATTCGGGTTTTTACCTTAATTGCGATCGTTTCGCCGATTCTCGTTGGGATGAGAAATAGATTTAGCCGCAATAGCTTTTTTTTGACTGGGTTAGGAATTATTTATCTGGGTTATGAATTATTGTTGCACCTTATGGTTAGCAATCTCTCTAAACTACAAATTGATAACTGGTTAGGTGATTTAGTTGTTAACCGGCTTTTAGTGTTTTATTTGTTAACTAATATTCTTTTTTATGTTATTCCCTATGGGTGTGTTTTTGGTATTGGATTAGTAATTGAAAAGACTAGCAGACTAAAAGTATTTTTATTAGCCAGCTTTTTCTTAGTGATATTTTTGATCATAGCTATTTATTATGCTCAAGAGGCTGGTGAATTTGTGCCTACTCAAGCATACAAAGTTTTACCTCAGCTATATTATCTTTCCTACGGCATCGGTATATCTTTATTGTTTTATCTTGGTGTGGATAAGTTATATACCAACCTGTATTTTTTCTTTAAAGATAATTCTCTACTAGTTAAAGTAATTGTTTTTCTTAGTTCTTCTTCTTTGTGGATTTTTCTCTGGCATATATTAGCCTTACAATATTTAGATATCTGGGTGACTTTGTTTCCTGACTTAAGACACTATCTAATTAAATATGTGGTGGTTTTAACTTTTTCAAGCTTAGTAGTCTGGCTACAGAAATTATTAATTAGTAAACTTATAACAATTAGTAAATTGGATAAACGACAACGAGACTGGTTGATTATCTTGTTCTTGAAATAAATTATACTTAACTTATATCTTCCTAAAAATGAACAGGTTATTAGCTCATTTTATAATTATTGTTGCAGCTAAAGAGATATCAGCTCATAATCCTCATGATGATGTCGCTCATATCAGTTTTTCCGCTACAATTGAATTGAAGGTTTGGCGATCGCGCTGTCAAATGGTTTAATAGACATCTCCAATAGTGATTTTTTCAGTAAGCCCTAATTAGTGGTTAATTCTTGTCCACTATCGGCTATATCATCTTCTTGAGCAAAAGTAGAACTAGACTTGTTATCCATAACAGCGCGTACAATCAAAACCGAACAAGGTGCATGATGAGTAACATAATTACTAACACTGCCAAGAAACATTTCTTTAAGACCTTTAAGTCCTCGACTGCCAATTAATATTAAATCTGCCGACCAATTTAAAGCCAGTTCGCAAATCATCCGCCCTGGATTACCTGTTAATTGGGAATATTCAGTCGGTACTCCTGCCTCGGTTGCTTTTTCCGTAAGGGAGCGCAAAAGATCTAGACCCCATTTTCTATGGTTTGCCAATTCTTCTTGGTATGCCTCATAATCGCGATTGTCCAAGATTGGATAGTAAGCATAGGAAGGTAGCTGAGGATAACCTGCTTCGTCTTCAGATAATATGTGCAGCAGCATTAAAGTTGCTCCTGTGGCTTTGGCTAAGGATAATGCCGAATCAAAGACATATTTGTTTCTTTCAGAATAGTCGATTGTTACTAAGATTTTTTTCAGCATTTTTAATACCTCGTGATTTTTGGTAGTTAGTTGAAATGACCTATGGAAGAGGTCTTTTCAACTTCGGCTACTTTGAGTCTAGTTTTAAGTAGGGAATCGGAATTGAGACTGATCGAGTCTATTCCTTGCTGAACGAGAAACTCGGCAAACTCTGGATAATCGCTTGGTGCTTGACCGCAAATACCTATTTTGCGCCCGTTTTTGTGGGCTGTGGCGATCGCAATTTGAATCAGGTCTTTGACTGCACGGTTGCGTTCGTCAAACAGGTTAGCGACGAGGGCGGAATCTCGGTCTAGTCCTAATGTCAGTTGAGTTAAGTCGTTAGAACCAATCGAAAAACCATCAAACACTTGACTAAATTCCTCAGCCATCAGCACATTACTGGGAATCTCGCACATGACATACACTTGCAAGCCATTTTCGCCTCTAACCAGTCCGTGTTTTGCCATTTCTGCTAGAACTTTTCGTCCTTCATCAGGAGTGCGACAAAAAGGAATCATCGGAATAACGTTCGTTAAACCCATTTCTGCTCTAACTCGCTTAAAAGATTGACATTCCATGCCAAAAGCTTCACGATACTGCAAAGAGTAATAACGACTCGCACCCCGCCAACCCAGCATTGGGTTTTCTTCTATTGGTTCAAACTGTTTACCGCCCAAGAGATTAGCGTACTCGTTGCTCTTAAAGTCAGACATCCGCACGATGACTGGTTGGGGATAAAAAGCCGCCGCAATAGTAGCTATGCCCCGTGTTAGCTTGTCGATAAAGAAATCGGGTTTATGTGGATAATGAACTGTCATACGGGCTATCGCTATTTTAGCAGATAAGTCCGTTAATTCATCGAACTTGAGCAAAGCTAAAGGATGAACTTTTATCTGGTTGGCGATGATAAACTCTAACCTAGCCAAACCTACACCATCGCACGGGAGGGCAGATAAACCAAAGGCTTGTTCAGGATTACCTACATTCATTAGAATTTGAGTTTTAGTCTGGGGCAAGTTATCTAGCTCAGTTTCTTCGACAATAAAAGGAATTAAACCTGCATAAACTTTACCTTGTTCTCCTTCGGCACAGGATACTGTCACTTCTTGCCCTGTTTGGATATTTTTAGTAGCATCACCGCAGCCAATGATCGCAGGTATGCCCATTTCGCGGGCAATAATTGCCGCATGACAAGTTCTTCCCCCTTGATTAGTGACAATCGCACTGGCTTTTTTCATAATTGGCTCCCAGTCAGGGTCGGTTTTATTGGTTACTAAAACCGACCCTACTTGGAATTGATCGATTTGAGGAATATCTAGGATAACTCTGGCATTACCAGAACCAATTTTTTCTCCTACTGCCCTACCTGTTACTAAAGTATCTCCAGTTCCCTGTAATTTATATGTGTGCAATATATTGGTGGCTTTTTGAGATTGGACGGTTTCGGGACGGGCTTGAACGATAAACAATTCTCCTGTAACGCCGTCTTTTGCCCATTCGATATCCATCGGCGTGTAAACACCGCGTACTTGTGAATAGTGTTGTTCAATCTGACAAGCCCACTTAGCTAAAGCCAGAATTTCTGCATCTTCAATTGCATATTTAGTTCTTTCGGCGGGCAAGGTGGGAATATTCTTAGTTAATTTACTGCCACCTACGTCATAAACCATTTTGATTTCTTTACTACCCAGGCGTTTATCGAGAATTGGGCGATAGCCTTTTTGTAGCGTTGGTTTAAAGACTATATATTCATCGGGATTGACGGCACCCTGAACAACATTTTCACCCAAACCATAGGAAGCGGTAATTAAAGCCGCATCTTCAAAACCAGTTTCGGTGTCGATGGAAAACATCACTCCAGAACTAGCTAAATCCGAACGCACCATTTTTTGTACGCCGACCGAAAGAGCTATATCAAAGTGGTCGAAATTTCTAAGGGTACGATAGGAAATAGCTCGATCTGTAAATAGAGAAGCAAAACATTTATGACAGGCTTCGAGAACGCTTTGTACTCCCTGAACGTTGAGATAGGTTTCTTGTTGTCCCGCAAAACTAGCATCGGGTAAATCTTCGGCAGTAGCCGAGGAGCGAACTGCAACATCAACGTTATAGGTATACTTGTGACACAGTTCTTGTTCTTCGCCTTCAAAGCGATCGCAATATTGCCAATCGATGCTATAGTTTTGGCATAACTGATTATAGGCTTGAGTAATAGCTGCTGCCAATTCTCTAGGGAAAGGAGTATTGAGAATTAAGGCTCTAGCTTGCTTGCCCCGCGATCGCAAGTTATTGAGATCTTCGACATCTAAATCGGCGAACAGTTGACGCAGTTTAGTTTCCAGCCCTCCTTGTTCAATAAAGTGGCGATAAGCAAAAGCAGTAGTGGCAAAACCGCTAGGTACGTTAATTCCTCTAGAAGTTAACTGCTGAATCATTTCTCCTAAAGAAGCATTCTTGCCACCTACTAGGGAAATATCTCCCATGCCAACATCTTCAAACCAGAGAACAAAAGCTGGTTCTTGATCTTTTAATAGCTCTCTTTGGCGATCAAGTATAGATCCCATGAATTTCCCTCACTGTTAATTACTTGCTCTTTGCACCTATAGGGCGATCGATCAATTGAGTCTTGTGATTTCAGTCTTGTGATTCCGTTGTAAACCATTAATTTGAGGAACTTGTGAGGATCATCATGATCTGCTTTGACTGAATTTTCTTGGAAAATTCAAAAGCTCAAAGCTAAGAGCTAAGAGCTAAGAGCTAAGTAACTCAGATGTTTACTTTTGAGAAATTGTTGGCACTCTGCCACAGTTAGCAGCACCTTTAATAGTACGAGCAGTAGTATGACTGTCTGTTCGATAAGCGGTTAAGATAACCTTACCGTCTTCTGTCACCACAATTCCCTGTGCGGGAAAAATATCACCTTGGCTAGTAGGAATGGGTTTGATCTCTGGATACTGAGTTTGAATGATTTCTGTTCCAGTATCTTTTCCATTGACCATTATTGTTTCCGAGTTTAAAGGTAAATCTGGTGCTGGTGGTACGCCACCTTTACTTTTGACAGTTAAACCATTCTTGACGGCTGATTCGCCATCGCTCCGACAAGCTTGGGCGGTGGTTTGTTCTGCTTCGACTACACTACTAGGTAATTCCGTTGTACCTTGAACAGGATTAACATCGGGAGTAGTAATGGCAACTCTACCATCTAAACCAAATTGGGAACTAGCATCGATATCGTTAGTAAAAGGATTTTGAGGACGTTCTTCAATACCAAAAAGCGACTTGGCATCAATGTTTATATTACCTCCTTGTCCTTGGGCTGCATTCGCCAAAATATCACTATTTCCTTTAGGAAAGGCAATAATAAATTCTGAATTAATATTAATTAGGACTTACGCAAGAATCATTTCGAGAGAAGGATTTTTAAGCTGCTGAATCAGGTAATCTCGAAGAAGACCATTTTTTAGTTGGTAAACATTAGAATGATTGGCGATCGCTAAATA
>Ga0114940_10000160_pt1 | contig 42535 bp, 40 predicted proteins | sample ColdCreekSource_FD_87195 | JGI IMG/M metagenome (GOLD analysis project Ga0114940, IMG submission 87195) | Groundwater microbial communities from Cold Creek, Nevada to study Microbial Dark Matter (Phase II) - Cold Creek Source | ecosystem: Environmental > Aquatic > Deep subsurface > Groundwater ...
ATTCAAACTTGTCGTTTTCAGGGTCGCTCTGTGATGGATTTTTTCACTCAAGCTTTGATGGCTACTGTTAATCTTATTGATCGCCCTTCTTTAATTTCTCAATTTGATACCTGAATACTTACACAAATTCATTTTGAATAGTTAAATTATCCAAAGTGAATCCTTTACTGATATATTGACTCAACAATTCTTTAGATATTTTAGGAAGACAAAAACTGGACAATGATTCAGTGTAATTAGAATCTGTGTTTAGATAAAAATTTAGAGAATTGTTTTCCCAAAACCATACTTCTTTTACATTTAAAGCCTTGTATTTCTCAAGGTCTTTTATACCACCACTACTAAATACTACTTCAACTGCTAAATCTGGAATTTCTTTTTCAGTTTCAAAACAATAAGACTCATCTGGCTGTTTAGCAATTTCGGTGGGTTTTTTAATATCTCCAGAGCCAAAAGCAAAAAATTTCATTTGTTCTATTTGGCAATAAGTTTCAATTAAAATAGCTATCGTTTTTTTGATTCTTTCATGGTTTCTGCTAGGAGACATTACTGTTATTACGTTTTTATAATAAGAATAGCGATATTCTGGGTTTTGCTCAGATAGCTCTAAATAATCTTCCCAACTTACATCTGCTAAAGTAATTGTTTTGTCTGTATCACTAAAATTATTTTTAGTTTTTAGTAATAACATGGCTTTTAATTAAAACAAAGTTTCACAGTAAATAGGCTTATACTAACATATGCGATAACCAGACTTAGAGCTTAAAGCTGCAAGCTTTAAGCTTTTTGCTCCTAGAGCATCGCAAACTGATCTCCAGTAATCGTATCGGGAGCAGCAGCGTTAGTGATATCAATGTTGTCTAACGTTACTTGCTGACCAAAAATATCCGTGACTAATAGATCCTGCACTCCGTTAAGGGGATAGTTTCCTTCCATTACAAAGCGATTATCAGACTCGCGGTTAAGTTCGACTAAATCACCATCAGCTTCAATTAACTCAACCCTTTCAATCGGATAGCGATGGTTGTTCAATCTAGTGGCAGCATAGTAGGGACTTGTTCCAGTAATAGTCTCTACGACAATACCATCACCAATTCTGTGACCATAAGCTGTGACATAATCATCGGGAGGGCCCACTAACTGATAATCAATATTGACTACCCCATCAGTGGGATCTGCCACCCGCTCGAATGCTTCGGCACTCATATCCATGCCGTCTGCTCGTTCCACCAAACGATCCGTTACCTGAACAATAATTGGTGCTGCGCCATCTCTTTGTTTCGGGCCAGATACTTCCATAAAAGCACCACTGGCTTCCGAACCATTCCACTGGATATTATTGATGGCGACGACTTTGTGTAGTTGGTCTTGAGTGGGAATATCAAACCCTGAATTGCCTAAACCACCAGCGGGATTGGCAGCATCAAAAAATGTAGCACGTCCTTGGTATTCCTCGTTAATAGCTAATTCAGGCTGAAGGTCAGGATTTTCAGTAGTGTAAATACTTTCATGAATGCTAGGACTATCAAAGGTAAAGCCATCTAGTTCATAGTTTTGGGGTTTGGTAGTGACGGAACCATCTCCCGTGAAGCCGAAAGTTCTAGTTTCCCCTGCTGCAATTTCTCGATTCCAAGCATTATGGGAAATGACATAGTTACCATTTTGGTTTTCCTCGATCGCCGCATCCCAAATATTATTAATCTGGTTGGGGAAATCAAATTCGAGATCCCAGCTATCAATATTGCTACCACTGGTATTAGTAATGGATATTGAACCCTGAAACCCACTGCCCCAATCGCTGACGAGGGAAAAGTTAACATCAACAGGAAGGTCATTCGTTGCGCTCGTAGATGTTTCAGTATCACCCGTATCACCTGGAATTGCTGCGGGGATATCTTCAGTTATGGGGTTTTCTGTAATGGAGTCCTTAACTGGCATCACCTCAATGGCATCAGATTCAACCTCTCCTAATCTAATTTCTTGCGGTTCTAGAATTTTCCCCTGAATTTTGTCGGCATTAAAAATAATCGAAGTGCTTTCTTGAGCATCAAGGCTTTGATTGTAGTCTACTGGCTTAAGAATGTAGCGATCGCCTTCACGACTGACAATTTCTGCTCCCCAGATCTTTTCTGGGCTAATTTCCAACTTAGAGACAAATTCAATTGTCCAATCTGCTAAATTTACTCCTGTATTGGTCAGCTCTAATCTACCTGTAAATCCCTTGTCCCATTCGCTTTCCACGGTAAATTTCGTTCGGATAGGATGGTTAGTTGAAGATTGCATATATCTATACTCGCTTTTGATGTACTACTTTATAATCTCTTTGTAATTTAAAAGCAAGTGTGACGACAATCAAAGAGCAAGTGTGACATCGGATTCCAAAATGTAGTGCGCAAAACTAAAGCGATCGCCCATTACCCAGCTCATGAATTTTAGCTCCCTTGATTTGACTTTTGCTCCTTGGTGGTCGCAGAAAAATACCTGACAAGCCAAGAGCCATCAGGTTGGGCAGCCAAATACCTAGTTTGATTGGCATTAATCCTGTGACGCACAGGCTAGTAGCGAGAAACTGAATTCCTTGATAGCCAATAATAATAACGATCGCCAATGAGATGCGATTGATCTTATGGTTGTAATTACAGCCTAAAATTCCCCCTAATAGTGTGAATACTATACAAGAAAAAGGGAGAGCATATCTTTCTTGAATATTAATTTGTAGTTGACGTATTTTTAGGAGATCGTTACTATCTTGGAGAACATCTGACCATTGATATAGTTCTCTTAAATTCATTTCTCGATTATCTCGATAATTCTGCACATAGCTTAAAAGATTTCGATCTAGAGCTAGAGAGAGATACTTAAAATGATTAATTTGCTGATAATTACGCTGATCATCAATAATTTGCTGACTACCATTCGTAAAAATCCATGATTTTGATTGTTGATGCCAAACCGCAGAACTAGCAATAGTTATTTTATGTAAACGACGTTGTTGATACTCTAACAATGTAATCTGATGCAATTTCTGTCCATCAAAACGATCTGCTATGACTAGATATTTTAGCGATCGCAATTGATGATCAAGAGCAAAATCCTGATAAATAATATTTTTATGCTGATACTTTTGTAGCTTACTACGTTCAACTTTAAATTCATTTTCTATAATCATAGCTGCCCTATAATTAGCTGGGGGAACTATAGTCATGTTTAAATAAAACATCAAAATAGCTATAGCTAAACTAAAAATTGCAGCAGGACTAATCAAGCGGAGCAAGGAAGTGCCACAACTTTTCAAGGCTATAATTTCATTATTTTCTGCTAGCTTACTGTAGGTAATAATAGTTGCCATGAGCAGAGAAAATGGTAACCCTAGAGATATAAAAGCAGGAAACTTAAGCCCATGAATCTGGAGTGCATCTATGAACGGAAAATCTCTTTCCGTAATAAACTGCACCTGTTCAAAAGAAATCCCAATTACTTCTCCTAAAACAGAACATAGACTTAAACAGAGTAACCAAACTGGAACTAGCTCCTGAATAATATAGCGGTCTATTAAATGAAGTTTAAAATATTTTATTAGTTGTGCAATCTGTTCGCTAATAAAACCATTCACATTAACAAAAAAATGCTAAAAAGCATCAGGATTAGGTTGACAGTTTGGATAAGTCCCTAGTTCATGATGCTCACAACCAGTTGTCGTGTTAGGATTGCCTCCACTTGGCGTACTGTCCCCGCTTCCATCAAGCATCCCTTCTATCGCTCCGTTTATGATTTGATCATTCCTCTCATTTTGACGAGCTATCTCTTCACTTCTGATTTTATATTCAGTAGCGTCTACCCCTGTAAGTGTGTTTTGCCACTCTTGCATTTGTTCTTTGGGAATCATTGCTCCATACAATCCATATCTAGCTTTTTCAGTCCTGTGATACCATTCTTCATGGGTTTCATCAGTTCTCTTAGCTAGAATTTGCTTCATTTTATCTAGAGTCCATTGTTCTACCTTAATTGACTCATCATTCTCACGAGACGATTCACTTGCAGAAGGTGTTTCGCTACTCGAACTAACGCTTGAAGCTTCCTCTGTTTGTATATTTTTTACTTGAGTAATTCCAACGTATGGTTGCCCATTATTGTTCTGACCGACAAGCACTATTCCATACTCTTCTTCACCAAGATACTGATAAGTAAGTTCAGATCCTGCCTTAGTCTCTGATAAACAATTATTGCCACGCGCTTCTGAAGTGATGCTTTGTATCTCGCTTTGGCTAGTTGCCGAGGCAACTTCTTTTGCATAATCCAAGTTGCAAAACAAAGTTAGGTCGTTCACAGCAGATCCAATTTTTACGTCAGAAGATGCTGGATTTGTATTAGTCGATTGCTCTAGCTCAATTGACTCATTCTCACTAGTTTGAATTTCCTCTTGTCTTTGTTCTTGAGGGTTTCTATCTTCTCTTTGAAGTTTTTCTGTTGAATTGTCCTCAGAATCGAATATTTCGTTCACCTCTTTTTCAACGCTGTCTTCTACTGTATCGCCAAGATCGTCAAAAAATCCTGCAAGCAGAACTATTTCGGAGGAGGCAGGACTAACGTTGGTTAATAAAACCACAGATAAAGCAACAAGCCAAGAAAATTTCTTGTTCATAGTTTCGAGAAAAATGGATAATGGTTTTTGGTTTCAAATCGACAAAGAATAGATGGTTGAAGAAATTAAAGTAATCACTGCACATTCAAATAGAGCTAACTTCTCGATCTACACACAAAATAGTGTGTTGCGTACTATTTAATACATAAACCGAGGAAAATAGTTATCTGTTAAAAATTCAAATTTATTTAATAATCAACTGTTCTTTTAACGCTTTAAATCGAGAAGATTAACTGTTTTTTCTTAGCAGTCGTAAGAATTATAACTACCGTAAAGTAGGCTAATTAGGTTCAACGGGTATCATGAGAAGAATTATAGCTTGATGCAGAAGTATTATCTGTATAGTGATAGCGATCGCTTGTTTGTTCTTGGTTTCTACTTTATCCGCTATCTACATCAAACAATATGTTGAGTAAATCAACCCACCAAGTCTGATAAACTGCCATTTTACAGGGCTATTTCATTATAAATGGTATTAGCGATCGCTCGTGATAAGCGCGATATTGCCAACTTTATTTAGTGAAGCATAACTAACTTGGATACCTTAGCCAATTGCGATCGCAACTAACAATGCTCCAACTATAAAGGTTTAAATAACTACTGGAGGGCTACTTGAGTTAAAAGCTGAAGGGGGGTTAATTCTTTCAGCAATTCTAAAGCAGGGCGATCGCGAACAAATAGCGACCCAGCAAAACCGAGGGAATTAATGGGAATATTTTGGAAAGATTCACGCGATCGCGGTACGATCATCATCCATTCTCTAGTGGCTAAAAAGTTATAAGCGACCGGCTGTTGCTGAGTTTGAGAGGCAACAGAAAAACCGACCTCAGTTAATAAAGCCTGATATCTTTGGAGCATGATTTCCGCTGCTACTTCAGGAGAATAATGGTTCGCCAGATCTAACGCTGCGATACTGTGACGGAAGGAAAAACTATCTAGTTTACCCAAAGAGTTTTTAAAAGTTATGTTGGCGATCGCTTCTTCTAAAGGCCGCTCCATGACATTGGGTAAAAAAGGCAGGGGAATCAGTTGCAGATGTTTATGGCTTTGAGAAGCTCCAGCAATTTTACCGCCGTTGAAAAATGCCAGTCCATCTATTTCCTGTAGGCAATACCACAGCGCTTGAAAGTCCTGTAGATTGAGTAAATCGGTTTGGGGTTCAAAAGCACGAGTGACAATTAGTAAATGGTTATTAACTACATTAAATTTGTTTAGTAAGCAAATATGCGAATCAGAAAGATTGCCGACAAATAAATCTGGTTCGTAAGGTAGGAAAGGATCTACTTTTTTTCCTGTTTGATGTTCTTGTCGATGCTGTTGTTTGCTAGCTTGCTCTTTGCGGGCGAGATTAGATAGGGTACGAACGACAAAAGAAATATCTTGTTGCTGAATCAAATGATACTCGGTTTCAATCGACTTCAACGCCCCCCATTGACGAGCAAATTCTGTCTGCTGAGTAGTTTTTGACCACAAAGTACCAGGCTGTAGTAAAAATCTAGCGGTGGGTTGATTTACAGATTCTTCCATTACAATTTTCCCTTACCATCAAAATTCCGAGAGCTACTTGTCCTTACCCATGAGGAAAAACTAATAGCTAATAACTAACAACTAAACAATCACCAACGCCAATAATTCTAGTCGCTTTCTAATACTGATTGACAATCTTGGGTAATTTGTTGCTTCAATGCTTCTAGGGAATCAAACTTTTTTTCTGGTCGGAGAAACTCCATTAAATTTACTTTCAAAGTCTGACCATAAAGATCCCCTGACCAATTGAGCAAATGTACCTCAATCGTAGGAGCTTTTCCCTCCACGGTGGGACGGCAACCGATATTCATGACTCCTTTGATCTTTGTTTGCTCCATCAGTACCTCTACCCCATAAACTCCAAAGCGAGGTAAAAACTTTTCAACAGGAAGCTGCAAATTTGCCGTAGGGAAACCGATGGTGCGACCTAATTGTTGTCCTGTGACCACTGTTCCCCAGAGACTATAGGGGCTATCTAACATCAAGTTGACAGTTTTTATATCCCCTGCTGTTAATGCCTGACGAATTAACGAGCTACTGACTCGAACTTGTTGGTTATGGCGATCGCTATATTTATGTAAAGCGTTAAGCTGCACTTTAATACCATAGTTAGCAGCAATGTTTTGTAAATCTGCCCCAGTACCTTTTCTTTGATAACCAAAATGAAAATCAGCACCAACACTAATGAAAGTAGCCTGTAGTTGCTTAACGATGATCTGTTCTACAAACTGCTGAGGAGAAAGGGCTGCTAAATCCCGATCAAAGGGCAACAGGATTAACTGTTCGATGCCGAGAGTTGATAATAATGCTGCTTTTTGGGGAATGGGAGTTAATAGTTGTAGCTTGCCTCCAGTAAAAAATTCGCGGGGATGAGGGCTAAAACTAACTACGGAAGGATATATGTGAGGTTCTTGGGTAGACTGAAACGATTCAATAATCGGTCGCAGAACAGTACGATGCCCTTGATGAATACCATCAAAATTGCCAAGGGCGATCGCTGTAGGGGTTCTGATTTGTTCGGTGGAAGATGCTGTCAACACGCTTTACATTTTTACACATTTTCACCTTACTTAACGTGAGTTCGATGAGCCACAAAAGGAAAAGGCTTGGATTGGGGAAAGAGAAAGGAAAAGGGTTTAAAAATTAATTTTTGAATCTGGAATGGGAACTATAGCACCAGAAGAATTTTTAGTAATACCATGACGAAGCTGCAACATATTTCCTGGACGGCAATTTTCTTAATTTTAGGTTCAAGTAGTATTGATATTTCCCTCGCTGCAAGTGTTTTCCGTGAAGCAAAAGTTTCGGCGATCGCGATCGCCGAAGAACAACCAGTACAGCAACAAGAAAATAGTTCAACTCTTGAAAAAGTGGGAGCAACCCTATAAGGCGATCGCTTTAGTCCGAAAAGAGTACACCGAGGATAAATATACTATTCCTGCTGAGTTTAAGGAAGATATTCCAGGCTATAAAGTCTATCAAAAATATGCCGAATATCTCCCCGATTTGTAATTTTATTACGAGCATTTTATATTTGATTCCACCTAGCTACTTAACATTTTCTGGGATGTTTAATTTTTTATCCGTATGGATCACTACTTTTTCAAAATTTTAACATTAGGTAGTATTTAAAACTTACTACCTACTACCCACTACTTACTACCTACTATCCTTCGAGTGAGTACGTAACATCAGTTAGTAATTGCAACTTGCTTGGGTTATTTTATGGCGGTAGCGAAACATCTCCTTAAGTCTAGAATCAACCCACCAGCCTAAGAGTAATTCGACAAAGAAACCACCAGGAATTTCATAGGCGATCGCATCGGTTAATCTAGTCTTGTTACCCTCTGGAACAAATTCATGACGGTGTACCCAATTCGTCATGGGGCCATTTGTTTGTTGATCTACAAACAATGAATTGGGTATACATTCGCTATGGGTAGCCACCCAAGGCACAGGAATACCCGCTAAGGACAGTCGAAATTCACTAATTGCTCCAACTTCTAAACCACCTTCACGACGGATGACGGTTACTGGTTGCCAAGGGGGAGTTAATAAATCGAGAATATCTGGACGTTCATGAAACTGCCAGACTGTTTCTACGGGAGCATCGATTAAACTGGAATATCTAAAATTAAGCATTAAAATTTCAATAGTTCTAAGTTGTCCATCTAATGTTGTGATTGGGGGTAGGTTTTAGGGGTTAGGGAATTTCTAGATGTCCAGTTTGAATGATTATATAGAATAGCTTAGAACTCAAGATAGTATTTGCCTTCAGAATTCGCAATTCTAATAAATTCTGAATTGTAAGCGTTAACAATATCAAGAGATGCATAACCAGAAGCTACGGTAACGTTTGTAGCTTCTTTGAACTCCGAGTCAAGCACCGTCAGGAAATCACCACCAAAAGCAGCTAAATTGGTAAACATAATTCTGCTTTTACTTTCTCTAAATAAGGTTTGATAGCCTGAGCAAAAGGCAATATACCGACAGGAGGAACTGAATTCCCTATTTGCCTTCTCACTTCGGTGATTGTACCCTCAAAAATAAAATCATCGGGGTAGCCAAAAAGCCTTGCTCTTTCTCGATTAGTTAATGGTCTAGGTTCAGAGTAATGATAGCCCCAAGTTCCGCCACCACCCGCAGCGATAATTGTCGTGGAAGGTTTATCGGGATCTAAGCGTCGATATACATGAGAGATCATACCTTTAACGTAATGAGGAGAATCTTTCGGAATATCTGTAAAGTTCCCCCCAGCAGGAATTAGCTTGAGCTTCTCAACAGTGCTACATTTAATGTTTTGATGTTCATTGTTATGTTTTACTTTCTCAACACCATCAAGTGCTTGACTCGAAGAAACATAATTTTTTATTTGGTGAGTTGGGCTGGGCAGATCAAAAGTGCAATTTATATCCTTTCTAATACCAATAATTAAGACTCTTTTCCTAAGCTGAGGCGTTCCATAATCAGCAAAATTAACCAGATGAGGTTTAGTTACGTATCCGTATCGCCCTGTTGCCGAAAAATCTTCAATAATTTGTTTGATGGCTTTACCTTGGTTAGCAGTCATTAAACCTTTAACATTTTCGGCAATAAACATTAGAGGTTCTTTGAGGGAGACAAGATTGACAAAGTTTCGATATAGATTGCCCCGCTCGGTTGTAATTCCCCCTCGTTTCCAGATCATTGAAAAGTCTTGACAGGGAAAACCACCCAGAATTAAATCTGCGTCAGGTATCGTAGAATAATCAATTTCTTGGATGTCTCCACAAACAACGTGTTTACCTAAATTTCTCTCATAGGTTTCACAGGCTTTTTGATCGATATCGTTTGCCCAGAGAATAAGAAATCCAGCCTGAGCAAAACCCAAATCTATTCCTCCACATCCAGAGAACAAGGAAACAACATTAATTTTCTCCTCAGTTTTTGCTGTAGATTTTGGTTCATCAAATATGGTTAACTGGGTCATGAATTAAGAATGATGTTTACTTTGATAATTGCGATCGCATTGATAAAGTCAGAAAAATCACAACCAATTTTCAAAAATAGCTAAAGAGACAAGAAAAAACCCTGTGTAACAACAGGGTCAAGTGATATTCTACTGGGTTCAAACTAGCCGATAATTTCCTTCGCCTTAGCGACGACGTTATCAACGTTGAAACCAAATTTATCCATCACAGTGCCACCAGGGGCAGATGCGCCAAAACGTTCAATACTGACTGAGCCACCTTCGCTACCAGTGTATTTCTGCCAACCAAAGCTAGTTCCCGCTTCCACCGAGAGGCGTTTTCGAGCAACTTTTGGTAGTACGGAATCTCGATAAGCTTGGTCTTGGGCTTCAAACAGTTCCCAAGAAGGCATGGAGACGACACGAACTTTTTTGCCCTCAGCAATTAGTTTTTCTGCCGCCCCAACACAAAGCTGTACTTCACTACCAGTCCCAATCAAGATTAGATCCAATTCTTCAGGAGCAAAACCACAGGAAAGCACATAAGCACCCTTCGCTGCTTTTTCAATGGAACTGCCTGCTAGGTTAGGTACACCTTGGCGAGATAGTGCCATCAAGGTAGGCTTGTTTTGTTTAGCGTATTCGATCGCCACTTTATAGGCTCCCGAAACTTCGTTACCATCCGCAGGACGAATTACTGTCAAATCAGGAATTGCTCTTAAAGATGCAATGGTTTCGATGGGTTGGTGGGTAGGGCCGTCTTCTCCTTGTCCGATGGAGTCATGGGTCATCACCCAAATTGAACCCACTTCCGAAAGGGCTGAAAGGCGAATTGCCGCCCGCATGTAGTCGGTGAAGATTAGGAAGGTGGCACCATAGGGAATTAATCCCGAAGCGTGGAGCGCCATCCCGTTACAGATTGCCCCCATTGCATGTTCCCGCACGCCAAAGTGAACGTTACGGTTTTGATAAGCGCCTTTTTGGAAATCACCAAAGCCTTTTAACTCAGTAAGATTGGAGTGGGTTAAATCTGCTGAACCACCAATTAATTCCGTAACCACAGGAGCGAGTTTATTTAAACAACCTTCGGAATACTTCCGAGTGGCTAAACCTTTCTCTTCGGGAGTGAAAGTGGGTAAAACATCCGCCCAACCATCGGGCAATTTACCGCTAACAAAGCGCTCAAATTCTGCTGCTTCTTGGGCATATTTAGCTTTGTAGCCAGACAAAACCTCATTCCAAGCTTGCTCATCCGCTGCACCCCGCTCCACTGCCTTACGCATATGGTTTAGTGCTTCGTTAGGAACTTCAAATGGCTCGTAATTCCAGCCCAAGCTTTCCCGTGTCAACTTGATTTCGTCTGTCCCCAAAGCAGCACCATGAATTCCTGCCGTACCCTGTTTATTGGGAGCGCCATAACCAATAGTCGTAGTCACCTTAATCATGGTGGGTTTGTCGGTAACGGATTTAGCTTCGGCGATCGCTTTGGCGATCGCCTCTAGATCCGTATTCCCATCTTCGACGTGAAGTACATGCCAACCATAGGCTTCAAAACGCTTGGAAACGTCTTCGGTAAAAGCTACATCCGTAGAACCATCAATGGAAATGTGATTGTCGTCGTAGAGGGCGATTAATTTCCCTAATCCTTGGTGTCCAGCGAAGGAACAAGCCTCCCCAGAAATACCTTCCATGTTGCAGCCATCACCCAAAATTACATAGGTGTAGTGATCCACTAGGGTAGCATCGGGTTTATTGAACTTCGCTGCTAGGTGAGCTTCTGCCAGTGCCAAACCCACACCATTAGCAATCCCCTGACCTAAAGGCCCAGTGGTAACTTCGATTCCTGAGGTGACAAAGTTTTCAGGGTGTCCTGGAGTAGCAGAACCCCACTGACGAAACTGTTTAATATCTTCAATGGATACACTATCGTAGCCAGCCAGATAGAGCAGGGCATACTGCAACATTGAACCATGACCAGCAGAAAGCACAAAGCGATCGCGATTAAACCATTTAGGGTTCTTGGGGTTGTAGCGCATGAACTGATCCCACAGCACAAAAGCCATCGGTGCAGCGCCCATCGGTAATCCTGGGTGTCCAGAACTAGCTTTTTCTATGGCATCTACTGCCAAAAAACGAATCGAATTAATGCAAAGTTCTTCAACTGACTTAGTTGATTGGGTGGCAACTACCATATTTGTTATATAAATAAACTACGATAAAACGAAAAACTTGGAGATGCTCCGACGCTACCAAAGGGATTTTGAGATCAGACTGGATTGGATAACGATATTTTGTTAAGCCTTGTGGTTATCTTCTCATCCTAGAGGAACTCCTAGCAAGTTCCTACACTTTCTAAACTTGAATTATTTAGCTGGATTTAGCTATATTTTTAGCTATATTTCTTAAATGCGAGAGTAACATTGTGACCGCCAAAACCAAAGGAATTGGAGAGGGCAACGTTTACTTCCTGCTCCCTACTGCCATTGGCTACATAGTCTAAATCGCACTCAGGATCGGGATTTTTTAAATTAATCGTCGGCGGTACTCGATTATTAGCGATCGCCATCACCGTTGCCACTGCTTCAATCCCTCCCGAACCCCCTAACAGGTGACCCGTCATAGACTTAGTAGAACTAACGACAATTTGACTCGCCCGCTCTCCCAAAGCCTTTTTAATTGCCTTGGTTTCATTAGAATCATTGGCTTGAGTGCTAGTACCATGAGCGTTGATGTAATCCACTTGATTGGGGTTCAAATCTCCATCCAATAAAGCCAACTCGATCGCTTTAGCAGCCCCCTGCCCTCCAGGGACGGGGGAAGTCATATGATAGGCATCACAGGTCATACCATAGCCGACGATTTCCGCGTAGATTCTTGCCCCACGGGCTAGAGCCTGGTCGAGTTCTTCAATGAATAAAATTCCCGAACCTTCCCCCATCACAAAACCATCGCGATCGCGATCAAATGGTCGGCTGGCATTATCAGGATTATCATTACGAGTAGAAAGCGCCTTGGCCGAACAAAAACCAGCAAAAGAAAGCGGAGTTACTGCTGCTTCGGCACCACCGCAAATCATCGCCTTAGCATAGCCCCCTTGAACCAGGCGAAAAGCATCCCCAATGGCATGAGAACCCGCTGCACAGGCGGTTACAGTACAAGAATTAGGTCCTTTGGCCCCCGTGTGAATTGCCGTCAACCCCGCTGCCATATTACTGATCATCATCGGAATGGTGAAGGGACTCACTTTTCTAGGGCCTTTGGTAATCAGGTTCTCGTTTTGAGTTTCCATCACTTGTAAACCGCCTACTCCCGTCCCAATTAAGACTCCCACCTGATCGGCGTTTAGCTCATTGATCTCAAACTTGGCATCGGCGATCGCCTGGATACTGGCACAGACACCAAATTGAGCAAAGCGATCCATCCGTTTAGCATCTTTTTTATCGAGATACTGGTGGGGGTCAAAGTCCTTGACTTCCGCAGCAATTTGACAGGCATGTTCAGAGGCATCGAATAAAGTTACTGCCCCTACTCCACTGCGCCCCTGCAATAGACCATCCCAATAGTCCGCTAAATTCTTACCAATGGGGGTAATTGCACCCAAGCCTGTAATTACAACTCGCTTGTTTTGCCTGTTTGTCATTTTTGCTCTCTTCTCTCTACGCTTTTGCTATGGCACTTTTGCTACGGCACTTTTTTTTAGGCTGCCCTCTATATATATTCATCTTCGATTAAGCTGGGACACTTGTTAAGATTACTTCTGACGATTATTTCAGTAAAGTTGGCAGCCGCGATCGACATTCTTAAATTAGCAGGACAAGCAAGAACTAAGCTGCGGCAGTTTCCTTACTAATATGCTCCACCGCTTTACCGACGGTATCGATTTGCTCCGCTGCTTCGTCAGGAATTTCGATATCAAATTCTTCTTCTAAAGCCATAACTAATTCTACTGTGTCTAGAGAATCAGCACCCAAATCATTAGCAAAGCTCGCCTCTGGAGTAACGCGATCGGCTTCTACTTCTAGCTGATCAACGACAATACCTTTTACTTTTTCAAAAATTTCTTGATTCATTGATTTTTTCCTTGTAAATAACCCGTTTCTAACTACCCAAAAGCCTAGTTAAATTAGACGGGTTTTCTAACCAAACTAAACCCTAGCTTTCAAAAAAAAGCGGCAACTCTCATCTTATCGGAAAGAGGGACAAAGTTTTCCCTAATCTGGCAATTGCTTGACCCTGGAATCTTGATTAAATTAGCAATGCTAATTTTCCCTTGGAAGTTATAAACTAAAAAGTCCAAAAATTAAAACGGAAGACTACCTTGATTGAAGATAATGCTTCCGTTTCCCAAACTTACGACTCCTTTCTCCCCTAAACTTTATTTTCTAGGGGTTTTAGCTGTTTTTGCCATAGCTCTAAATTTGGCTAAACTGCCTCCAGGAACACGACGATATTTACTGATAGTAGGCATTAAATTATCGCTGGCAAAGGTGACTTCTCCCCCTTGACCACTACCATTGCTCGAACCGTTGTTATTAGTGTTATTCATCGCTGCAACCCAGAACGGTGGTTCATAGGAGGATGCGGCAGAACTTTTAGCAGCAGCTTTAACTACTTGCTTTGCTTCTTTCCCTTTACCCTTAGGGGTGGTTTTAGCAGATTTGGTCTTCCCAGATTTACTGTCACTAGCGATCGCTGGTGTTCCATTGTCTTGAGCAGTGGCTGGTGTTGCTACCAAGGCTTGAGCCGTGTTCCCCGCCTTCGAGGCTGCTTCAGCCTTCACTGCTACAGCTTTCTCTTTGACTACCTTGGCTGCCTTTTTTGCTGACTTCTCTGTTGTTTTAACCGCTGTTTTGACCGCAGCTTGAACTGCTTCTGAACTTTCTGTTTCATCTAATTCTAAATGATATTTACTTCCAGAATTAAATAGTTTTTTGAGCATTTGCATGGCGTAGATTTACTCCTATTAATAAAGACTACAAGGCTATAAGGATCGATGCTAAATTGAAGATAATTATCGTTGATCGTTTTTTTCTAAGAAAAAAGCTGGCATATAAACCATATTTTAACTGAGTGGTGCGATGTCCCAGACAAAAATATTTTTAGCTCACCTATAGGTCAAAAAACTTATGATCAAAGTGTGTTCATCTTTAGCTCCAGCTAAAATATCAGGAGCTATAAAACACAATAATATATTTTTTCACTACTCTTATCAAGCCAGAAAACTAAACCTGTCGCAATGATACTTTACAAAAATTAATTAGCAAAGGGGCTTTGCCTCAGCTATTAATCGTGAGCTATGTAATTATACTAAGTCGCTTTTTGAGCAGTAGTTTTATTTCGCGCCCTAAAGGACTAGCTTCGCGTCGCAAAGACGCAAAGACGCAAAGGATTTTAGGCAAAATGTTACGCATTTGATTACAACTTGGTATTAGTTAAATTAAAGGCTAGAAGCTAAAAGCTAGAAGCTAGATTACTTGATCCAAACAGTCTTAATGTTGACAAATTCATGGATGCCCTGGCTGCTTAACTCTCGACCATAGCCCGATCGCTTGATGCCGCCAAAAGGTAAACGCGGATCTGACTTCACCATGCCGTTGATAAATACTCCTCCTGCTTCAACTTCAGCAGCTAGACGCTGACTTTCTTGAGGATCATTTGTCCAGGCACTAGCCCCCAACCCAAAGGGAATATGATTAGCTAAAGCGATCGCTTCATCTAGATCCTGAACCCGAAAGAGTAATGCTACAGGGCCAAAAAACTCTGACTGTGCTGTAATTGAATCCACCGCAATATTTGTCAGAATCGTTGGGGGATAATAGTTCCCTGGGCGGTCAATAATTGCCTTGCCCCCTGTTAGAATCTTAGCTCCCTCCTGAACTGCTGCTTTAACCTGCTGGTCTAATTCTGAGCGGATACTAGCGGTGGCTAAGGGGCCAATATCAGTATCTGGTTGCAGCGGATCGCCGATTGTTAGAGCTTGAAACTGTTTCAATAACTGTGATTGAAAGCGATCGCCGATACTGTCTGCCACAATAAACCGTTTAGCAGCAATACAAGACTGTCCATTGTTGAGCATTCTAGATTTAACTGCCATAGTTACCGCTTCCTCCAGATTGGCACTTTCCATGACGATAAACGGATCGCTACCCCCTAATTCCAACACCACTTTTTTAATCTGTTGCCCTGCAACGGAGGCTAAGGCTGCCCCTGCTGGTTCACTTCCCGTTAATGTAGCTGCCTTGATGCGATCGTCTTCCACGATCGCTTTAACCTGACTCGCACCGATTAATAGGGTTTGAAATGCCCCCGTCGGAAATCCTGCTTGGTCGATAATCGACTCGATCGCCAAGGCACATTGAGGGACATTAGAAGCGTGTTTTAGTAGCCCCACATTCCCCGCCATCAAAGCAGGGGCAGCAAAGCGAAAGACCTGCCAGAAAGGAAAATTCCAGGGCATCACTGCCAAAATTGCCCCCAAGGGCTGATATGCCACATAACTTTGACTAGCATCACTCTCGATTAAGACATCTGCCAAAAACTCAGGGGCTTTTTCGGCGTAGAAACGACAGACTTTGGCACACTTTTCCACTTCGGCGATCGCGCTTTGGAGAGTCTTGCCCATTTCTGTGGTCATAATCTCAGCAAACTTCGGAGCGTCTTGTTCTAGGATTGCTGAGGCTTGGTTTAACCACTGACTACGTTGAGCAAAGGTAGTGTGACGATAATGCTCGAAGGTTGACTGGGCTTTAGCCAGCTTGGTTTCTATTTCAGCATCAGTTAGGGGAGTGAAAGTTTTGAGAGTTTCCCCTGTTGCGGGGTTGATAGTTGCGATCGCCATAGGTAGGATTGGGGAGTTGGGAGATTGGGGGATTGGAGAGCTAGGGTTTCATGAATTATTTCGGTAGCTATATCTATCAGGCTAGCTTTCTGTGACTTGATGGTTGATAATCTTAGTGAAAACGTAATTATTTAGCTTCTGGCTTCTAGTGAGGCATCGCGATCTTGTTGGTTTCCAGCAAAGAGCCCTAAAGGACTAGCTCCGCGTCGCGAATGCCGAACCCGAAGGGCTTCTAGCAAATAGGGAGAGCCTTGATCAGGAATTAATTGTGAGCAGCGAGTATGGAAAATGATCTAGTTCCTTTTTTGGTGGGAATCGGCTTATTAATTGGGTATTTGGTTTTCTCCGCCGCCACGGAAATGGGTACAAAATCACCCTGGAAAAAGTAAAAGGGATTCGCTCTTTTGCTAAAAGCTAAAAGCTTTTTAAAGCAAAATTCATCTAAAATTACCAAAGTCAAAACCATCATAATTTGGAACATTTAATTCAACATAATTTCTTATTCAAAGATTTAGATCCTGCTCTACTTGCTAAGTATCTAGATCCCCAACAGCTTGTGGTGGAGAAACTTTATTCCAGCCGCCCTATCTACACGGCATTCAAGCCTGGTTCTACGTTAGAACATCTCTATGTAATAGTTGATGGGGGGCCAATTATTCTCCGTAGCTCACCTTTAGACCGCATTATTGCCATTACCTACAACAATAGTTGTTTTGGGATGCAAAACCTGGCTTTGAGCTATGGCAAGTTTTCTCGCGCCTTTCCTAGTTTGGTAGAAGCCTATAAAACTACCGATGTAATTAAAATTCCTCTAGAAACTATCCGCTTAATTCATCAGGAATCGGAAGTGTTTCGTCAGCGCTATGGATTGATGTTTGAGCTACAGGAAAAGTTTCAATATCATCTGCTCAACTGTAGTACTTATCCTCCTCAAGCTGTGGCAGCCTTATTGCGGGCTTTAATTTATCAAGAAAGGGAGTTAGGTAATCAACCCCAAGGAGATGTGTTTGTTTTTGATCTGCCTGTAGAAGTGATTGCTAAGGCTTGTCAGTTAAATAATCGCACTGTAGAACAGGTGATTAAGGGTTTAACTAAAGCGGGAATGTTGAAACCCCACAAGACCCAAAATGATCTGATAACGGTGATCGACCCTGAAGAGTTAAAAGTAGTTTATGGTGCGACCAGAGACAAAGTCAATTGGTGGCCTTTGAAGTAGAGTGTCTAGTACCGCTGTGCAGAAGTTACAAAGGCTTTAGCCGCATGTAGTCGCAAAGGATATTCGTGTGTCCGCATGCAGTTAGAAGTCACAAAGGCTTGTCCTAAAGAATTAGCTTCGCGTCAGCCGCATGTAGCATTTAATTACAATACTTTGACGATTTACGAAGGGTGACTTCATTTACGCCCACGTCTACTAGCAAGTAAAGTTAAAAATAGTTAAAAAAGGATTACTGATAAGACAAAACTGGCGATCGCGATTAACATCCAAGCAATTCTTTTGAGATGTTGATGGCGACTAATTTTTTGGGCGTTAGAAAATTTCTGGTTTTGCGATTTTTCCAGATAAAGCATCAGAATTTCTTGGGCAGTGGGAGAATTGCTAAAGGGATTCAAACTATCCCTACTGATATCGAAATGTGCTGAATTAGAACCCAACATACGACTGGCTTTTTGCCTAATTTTGGAACGTTGGCTATTGCGGGTTGGTTTATAGATACTGCGACGATATTTCCTAAGATAAGCGATCTTTCTTTTATATTTGACAAGATTCGTTGTTTTTAGACGGTCTACGCTGGGGGTGACTAGCTTGGTTTCAAGCTGATAGTCTCCCTGTCCCAAAGCATGAATTGCCTGTTTGAGATCTTGGATCAAAGTATCTTTTGAAAGGTAGCCTGATGCCCCCGCCTGGAGCGCTTCACTGACATAGCTTGGTTGTTTATGACTCGTCAGCACGATTACTTTGGTATCGGGCATATGTTCACGGATATATTTCGTAGCGACAATGCCATTCATCTTGGGCATTTCAATATCAATCAACACCAGATCAGGTTGTAGTTTAATTACCTGAGCGATCGCCGTCTGACCATCTTGAGCCGTACCCACAATTTCTATTTCTGGTTCGTGTTTTAAAATTGCCTTGATACTTTCTAGCATTAGATATTGATCATCAGCTAGAAAAATTTTGATCTTCATAAAATGTGCTTGCGTCGATAAGCTGATTCCTCAGCGATTAAAGATAACAGATAAATTATTAGCGGGCATGGCGATCACCTGTTGTAAGTTCAAATTTTGCGCGGCTGCGGCTGCGATTACTGCTTCCAAATCTCTGACTCCCCAGAGAGGATCGCGATCGCGTAGGGAACGATCAAAATTGGCATTGCTCAAAGAAGTATGCTCCCCATTACGTTTATAGGGTCCATAAAGATAAAGAATGCCGCCCTCTGGCAAAATTTGGGCTGCTCCTGTCATCAAACTGAGACAAGCTTGCCAAGGGGCAATATGAATCATATTGATATTCACAATGGCGTTGATCTGGTGTTCTGCTACCTCCTGTTGCCAATTATCTTGGGTTACATCGATATGCAAGGGTAACTCTAAATTACCTACAGGACAAGCATTTTTCCAAGCAATAATACTTTCCTCAGCCAGGGCATTGACATCAGAAGGAATCCAGCGACAAGATTCTAACTGGGAAGCGAAGAAAATAGCATGTTCTCCTGTCCCACTGGCAACTTCTAATACATTACTTCTTGTGGGTAAGACTTCTGATAGGATCTTTAAGATCGGTTCGCGATTGCGTTGGGTAGCAGGGGCATACTGTCGATTATCCATGTTTACGTCTGATGTTAATTAGCTTCTAGCTTCTAGCTTTTAGCTTCTGACTTCTGACTTGTACGGACGTTCCATGGAACGTCCCTACTTTTCTTCGCGTTTTTTGGACTCTGGGAGATCGATAAACACCTGTTGATTTGCTTCAACTCCCTCCAGAATTTGAGTCTGTTCTCCTAGATAGATTCCGACTTTGACAGGTTTAAACACTGGTTGATTGTTTTCATCGGGAACCATGACCCCCTGTTCACCATTTTCCGTAAAGATGGCTACGGTAGGTACAACTAGACTATCACTTAATTCTTTGCCGATAAAAGTCACATCGACATTCATTTTAGATCTCACAATATCTTGACCAGTCAGCAGCTTGACTCGCACCTCAAAGGAAGTAACATTCTCTTCGATTACGGCTTCAGGGGCAATGCGTTTAATTTCCCCTGTAAATTCGCGATCGGGATAAGCATCCGCCACAATTTTTACTTTTTGTCCTGGTTGTAACTGACCAACATCCAATTCGGGGACTTTGGCAATAATTTCTAAACCTTGGGCTAATGCCAGAATCGAACTAGCGGAGGAAGAAGCTGCATCAGAACCAGAAGTGCTGGGGGCAACATATGCTCCCTCTACGGCATATCTTTGGGTCACAATACCATCGAAAGGAGCTTTCACAATGCTGTCTTCATATTTCATTTCCGACTGTTTTAAAGACAACTCTACTTGTTTTAAAGAGGCTTCCAATGCAGCAATTTCTTCTGGTGCAGTGGCTTGTTTCTGCTGAAGGGCAATCCGAGACTCGGCGATTTCCGCTTTGATTTGTTCAACTTCTCCCCCACCAGTACTTTGTAATTGTTCTAATTTTTGACGCAGCTCATTAATACTGGACTGGGCATTTTGGGAGTTATCATTAATCTCATCAAAAGTATCTTGAGAAATTGCTCCCTGCCTCAATAGAGACTCATTACGTTTAACTCTTTGCTGAACTAATTTTAAACGAGATTCCGCTGCCTTAATCTGGGATTTAGTTTGTTCAATATCCCGTGGAATTCTATTTTGTACCTGATTTAACTTGGCTTCCAGTTGCCGTAACCTTGCCTGTGCCTGTTCAATTTCCGCCTTGATTTTCGCCTTATTTTCCCCGAGAGTGGCACGATTTTGCGCTAACTTTGCTTGGTTTTCTGAGGTTTGAATCGCCAGTTCAGCATTTTCCATGACTGCCAAAGTTTGTCCCGCCTGAACGCGATCGCCTTGTTCGACGAGTAATTTAACTATTCTCCCTGCGTCTTTAGGGCTAACATTGACACTTTTAATTGGCTCAACTCTGCCACTGGCTTGAATCTCAAGATTAAGGTCTTCTTGTTTAACGGGAACGGTTAATTCCTCGATCGCCACCTCTGTTCCGCTATGCTTGACTACTCTATAAATAGTAAAACCAATTAAAGTTAAACAGATTGCTGCGATGCCTGTTACTAGCACAGGACTAGATTTAAAATTCTTGTTTATAGATGATTTCATATATGATTTTTAAACTAGAGATATATTCACCATCTAGATGCTGATTAATTGAGATAGATCGGTTTAGAGCAATGTGTTTTCGCACCATTACTACTTTATGTTAACTATTTTAAACGGGTAGATGCTTTACATCAGGCGATGATTGTTTCGCTCTATCGATAGTCTGATCCTGCTCTTGATAGGTTTCCAGATAGTGCTATAGTTCCCAAGTTCCCAGAATTATTACTCAACTTCTATGAGTTTTATGAGCAACGTGTAACAAAGAAAGGTAAGAAAGTTCTAGTAGATTTTGTTGATTTAGCGATCGCTCTAACTCAGTCTTTAATTCAGCAAACAGAGCATTACGCTGCGCTGAACTCATTCTGATATAAAAAGTTCATCGAAAGCATCGTTCATCGAATTCATAGTTTTAGAATCACAATTTCTCAATACTTTGGCAAATATATTAGAAAAAGTTACACAAATTAATATATATTGTTATAATCTTTTACATAAGGTTAACTTAGTTGGATTTAAACTCTAAATTTAAGCGCAGCTAACTTATGGCATATAGACGGCAATAGTTTTAGATACACTTTCCACCTTATATATTTAGTTTTTATATTAAATTACTAGATTATTCTGAGCGAAAACAACTTCTAGAGCAAACAATCTTCTCATAATCAACCCCAGTCTGGTAGCTGGGGTCTTTTTTTTCAATCGGTGGCGCGAAAAATTTTCAAACTGGGGGTTGACTCAGCGCTCGCCATCTTGGTATTATTTTTTTTATAATGGGAGTGGTGACACGTAAAAATAGGTCAAAATACCACCATTATGAAAATCTTTAATTTAATTAAACCATAACCAGCGATCGCTAGTCAATAATAGTTTTTTTAGTACAAAAAAACTATTTTTTTAGGATCGAACCGCTGCGATTACGCGACCCGTAGCCTTCGGATCGCTGCTAGTGGAGAAAAAGAGAAAAGCGCGCCGTCGGATATTTTCTGTAGATTTTTAAAACTTTCTCTTGATTTAACCCAAGCTGATCGTGATAGAACAATAGGGTTCTCTATTGATAAAGAGGGTGACCGATCGCCATGACGAATCTTGACTACAGTGCCATAGCTAAACTTTCCTTATCAGGAGAATTGTTCGATCGCCCTACGGCTCAAAGTATTTTAGCTGCCCCCGATGTGGTTATGCTTGAACAGTTAGCAGCGGCTTATCGGGTGCGTCATCATTATTGGTCAAATCGCGTCAGGCTACACTTCCTGTTAAACGCTCAAAGTGGATTGTGTCCTGAAGACTGTAACTATTGTTCTCAGTCAAAGATCTCCTCAGCGGAGATTGAGAAATATCCCCTCATTGCTCAGTCAAAAATTCTCCAAGCAGCAGATCGTGCAGCTAGTCTACAGGCGGGTACTTTCTGTATGGCTATTTCAGGGCGATCGCCTTCAGAATCAGTGTTTAATAGCGTTTTAGAGGCATTTACGGCGGTTAAGAGTAAGCACGATCTCAAGATCTGTGCCTGTTTAGGGTTACTGAGTGAAGAACAAACCCAACGTTTAGCAGCGGTAGGAGTGGATCGGGTTAACCACAACTTGAATACGTCGGAAAATCATCATGAGAATATCTGTAGTACCCATACCTTTGGCGATCGCGTAGCTACCCTTAAAAATGTCCAGAAAGCAGGGATTACAACCTGTTCGGGAGGAATCTTAGGCATGAATGAAAAGGACGAGGATATCATTGACTTGGCTTATTCCTTGCGAGATCTAGACGTTACTAGTGTGCCGATTAACTTTCTGATTCCCATTGCAGGCACCCCTTTGTCTGAAGTTAATCAACTCAATCCCCGTCGTTGTCTGAGAATTTTAAACCTCTTCCGTTTTGTCTTACCTAAGCAAGAAATTAGAATTGCGGGAGGTAGAGAAGTCCATTTGCGATCGCTCCAGGTAATGGGGTTGTACCCTGCTAATTCGATTTTTGTCGGCGATTATCTGACTACGGTGGGACAATCTGCCAGTAAAGATTTAGAAATGATCCGCGATGCAGGATTTGTGTTAGAAAATCCTGATGGTTCAGTCTTAGAACAGGCAGATAAAATAGATCTAAACGTCGAATTTAAACAGTCGGCATTATCCTGAAATTCAGTCTGACCATTAACAAGACGCTGCTGAGTCGGGGTATTAAGAATCAACATGGCGACTGGACAACCTGGGATTTGCGGGGGTGGCTTAATCTGGAAATTTCAGCGTCTCTCGTCATTCAACTAAGTTTTCAAGGCTATATTCAAACGCTTAGAGCTTAGAGCTTAGAGCTACGAACAGTATTACTAAAGGATTAATACATTAAATTAGCAGCGCCTTAACCATGACAGAATCAGCATATATCTTTACCAATACTCAATTCGAGTCTGAGTTAGCCAGATTGCAGATATTAGAAAAGGTAGCCGATCCTGGGAGTTGTCGCCGAATTCTGGCGACGGGCATCACTACTGGTTGGAAGTGCCTGGAAATTGGTGCAGGGGCGGGATCAATAATGAACTGGATGGCTAAAATAGTGGGAAAATCAGGCAAAGTGACGGCGGTGGATCTCGATACTCGTTTCATCAAAGATACCCATTTACCCAACATCGAGATTATCGAGGCGGATATTAATCAAATTAATTTACCAGGCTGCTATGACTTGATCCATCTGCGTAATGTCTTAATCCACCTAAGCGATCAAGCTATTTTAGCCAAGCTCTTAAAACTACTGAAGCCTCAAGGGTGGCTGGTAGTCGAAGAACCCGACTTTTCTGCCGCTAGATTTATCTCAGGAACACCCCTTCAGCAGGAATCGGTAGAGAGGGTGCATCAAGCTATTTGCCAGATGTTTACCAATCAAGGAAAAGATTATGCTCTGGGGATTAAGTTACCGTCAATGTTACAGCAACTAGGCTTACAGCAGATCCAGGTAGAAAACGATGCTCCCATAGTGGTGGGAAATTCCGATATTGCGACCATGATGAAACTTTCAGCCCAGCAACTAACAGAAAAATATCTTGCTACAGGCAAAGCAACCCCCTCAGATCTTCAAACCTATTGTGAATTTGCCGAAAGTCCAACTTCTTGGGGTATCTATTTGGCAACAGTCGAAGTTATGGCTCAAAAACTAAGAACTAAAGACTAAAGTATTTGTTTTTCACAAAGAGTCGCCAATGATGAAAAATAGATAGTATATTAAAGCGGAATAGGATTGGTAAATCTTAGTGTCTCAAGCAAGATCTGGCTGGCAACAAACGTTTAATATCTGTAGATTACTGATCAAAGACAAACGGTTTCGTCTTTTAAGCGGGCAAGCACTGTGCCTAATGGTTTTTGCTCTTTTATGGTGGATGAACTGGAAACTGTTTTTGTCTACTAGTGTCGGTATCGGTGCTATGTCTGCCTGTTATCTTGCCCAAAATGCTCACTGGCAAAGCTATTGTCGGCAATGGCGCAACTTCTTTGTCGGTTCTAATCGTCAGCTAACTTTAGCGGTAGGTACTGGAGCATCGGGAGCTTTTTGTACTTATATTGCTGCTTCAGTTTGGGCAGATGCAGATAATCAATGGTTAGCCACAGGTGGTATCCTTCAGGGTTTTGTGAGTCTGACCACTCTAATTTGTTTACTCTGGTCTTTACGGGGGAAAAAAGCTAATTCCCTGGAAGCTAAATTAGACCAGTTGCTAGTTGATTTAAGCGATCGCGATCGCCTCAAGCGTTTAGTAGCAATTCGCCAGTTAACTCGACTATTAATCAGTAATCGTTTATCTGCCGAGCATTACGGACAGTCTATTGAATATTACCGCCTGATGTTATCGGAGCCTCAACCAGCGGTTATTAAGGATGCGTTGTTAGAGAGTCTAGAACTTTTGGGTGCAGAAAAAATCCTACGGCAACCTTCTGTGGTACAAATTCCCCTGCAACTCCAACATTCCCCTAAGCCAGTATTGGATACTCGTTAATTATCTTAAAGAATGACTATAACAGAGCAAATGTGGTTATTGTGGGAAATTCCGTTAGCTTGTTTATCTTTTGTCTTTAATAAGATAGTTAAATTTGCGATCGGTAATTTGTTTGCGGTTTATCTGGTGCTGAATAAAAAGAAGGCATCAGAATGGCGCGTCTTGTCTGAAAAGACTATTAATGCTCCCCTGGTATTACCCGTGATGATGACCAAAGGCCCTCGCTGGAATACCCATGCCACCATTGGTACTTTAGGGCCGTTTAAAGTAAAATCAGCGATCGCCATTGATACTAAAACTGCTAATCAATCATCCCGTTCTTGGATTGCGGTGGTGTATAGTTTTCCTGGATATAAGACCATTACGAGCATCGAATCAGAGCAACTAGATCCTACTAGGGATTGGCAGACTATTAGCTTACCTGCGGGCAGATACTCTTTGGGCGTGCGCTATTATAATCGCGCTGATATTATCAACTATCCAGGAATAAGAATTGATGATCAGTTATTTGTTGAAACTTATAATATCCCTAGTGATATTAACAAGTATTATGATAATTTAATTAATGCTAAAAACTGGTTTTACTCCAGCCTCCACTACTATATTTTTACGATCCTCAAACTGCGTAACTACCTGCCAGAATCATTTGTTCGCCAGGAATTCTTACCCGTTGGCGCACCTGCCACCCACTTTGCTTATAATTATTTAGACCGAAAACAAGTCCTGGAAATTGAAACTGCACCTGAAATTGTTGAGCAGTTTGATATCTATTTTACCTTTTACGATCGCTCTAGCCTACCTTTGACTTGGTGTGTGATTACTGAGACAAAATACACCCTAGCACCCCAGGAACAACAAGGTTATTTCCTGTTGAGAATTCGACCAAAACCTGAATTTGTGGATACAGAGATCAAAGTCAAGTCAGAAATATCTGTAGTAGATAACTTCCATCAGCAGCTTACTATAGCAGTCTTATGTGATTCATGAAACTACATTGAATGGTTTTAAGTAGGAGGTAGTAGGTAGTAGGTAGTAGAAATTTTATTTAGGATTGCTATATTGAAAATTTTACCGCTGGTTGCTAGTTAGTAGAGGAAAAATCAGGGTAAAAGTACTACCTTGATTTAGTTCTGAGCGGACTGTAATCGTACCGCCCATGCCTTCCACCAGAGTCTTGACGATTGATAATCCTAATCCTGTACCCCCAGAGCGGTTACGGGCTTCATCGACCCGAAAAAACCGTTCAAAGATACGCCCCTGCTGTTGTAAGGAAATACCAATACCGCGATCGCAAACTTGAATTATTGCTTGTTGGTTTTGGGAGTCTAGCTTGATGGTAATGGGGGTATTGGCTTCAGAATATTTGAGAGCATTATCGATCAGATTGAGTAAAACTTGTTTTAAACGATGATTGTCGGCTTTAATCACAATTAAATCTGAAATTAGTTCCAAATCAATTTTTCTGTCGCCATATTGCTTTGCCATGCCGACCACTTCTTGAATTAAGTCATTGAGGAGTATATTTTCATTTTGAAACTGCATATTATTGCTGTCCAACCGCGCCAAATCTAAGAGATCTTGCAGTAGTTGGACGGTGCGCTCGGCTTCTGAAGCAGCGGTAGTTAGAGCTTCGCGCTGCATTTCCGACAGATTTTGGCTGCGACGCAAGATACTCTGAAGATAGCCAGAAATTATCGTTAGAGGAGTGCGTAACTCATGGGAAACATCGCTCAATAACTTTCGTTGGTGTTCCCAGGCTGCGGACAGTCTGATGAGCATCTGATCCACAGTTTCAGCTAGTTCTTTAACTTCTGTAGGTGCTTGTTCCAAATTAATATAAGCTTGGTCTAACTGCTCCGCCGAGATCATCGCCGTAAGTTGACTAATCCTTTTCAGCGGAGCCATTGCCCGATGGATATAAACAGCAATAATCCCCGTCATAGCTGTAATTAAGACCATAGTGGCGATCGCTAAACTCCGAATCAGATCGCGAAACATCACCTGATCTTGGGTAATATTATGGGCCAGATAAAGTTGACCCAAATTTTGATTCTTGACTTTTAGGGGCATGACACACATTAACCAGTAGTTGCCCTTTAAATCCTTAACTTGAGGAATCAACGCAACATCATTAACCGAAAGCAATGTACCCCAAATTTCCAACTGATTGAGAGTGGGAGATTTGGCGATGACTTTGTTTTGAGCATCTTTAATCCAAATTAATTTATCGGCGGTTGATAAACTGTCAATTGCCCTTTGCGCTCCCTCCATAAGGGGAATCATTTCACTGTAAATTTCCACATCCTGGGGAAAACGGTGGGCAATATAGTTCATATTTTGCTTATGGGTAGCCACCAACATCTGCTCCATCCCCATACTGATCCAGGTCGCTAAACCGCCCAAACCTAACGCTGTCATCGTGGCAATACCAACAGTCAATCTTACTTTTAAGGAAGCCGTATCAAAGAATTTTGGCACTAAGGATGGGGAGTGGGGGAGTGGGGGAGCAGGGTTCAGTGTTTAGATCATGACGAGGTATTCTGAGAAAATGATGAAAGCCCGATAATAAATTGCTTCTGATTTCTTATTCCTTATTGATTAAGGAAACGATTTGCTGAATAAAGGCTTCATGATCCACCACTGGTTTAGAGATATAGCCATCAGCGCCACTTTGTTTAAGAAAGTTTTCGCGATCGCCTTCCATCGCGTGCGCCGTGACTAAGATTACTGGTAAATTAGCTGTCTGCTCATCCGCCTTGAGCATTTGGGTGATTTTGATGCCATCGACTGGCTTACCCTGATAAGAACTATTAGCCAGAGCAACGTCCATTAAAATTGCGTCTATTGTTCCTGATTGAGCATACTGCAAGACTTCTTCGACAATTTCTGTCCCCTTGACTTGCAAACCTCCTCTTTTTGTTAGTATTTTGGAAAAAACACGCAAATTGATGGGATCATCTTCTACAATCAAAACCGTTGTCATGGATGTTCTTCAGAAAGTCTGGTGAGATTAGGGAAACTTAACATTAAAAATGACGAGGAAAAAAACTGCTTAGATAAGATCAGCTTTCGTTTATTGTGACTTAAAAAGACGAGATCGCAAAGTTCAACTAAACACAATCAAAGTCCAATCGCGCTATATTTTAAAATCTTTATGATTCTTGTTGACTCTTTTTGACTCAGACTCGCTTCTTGGCATCTTCCCCCGTAATTTTGGAGACTTTTGAATGGCACAGCAGCTTAATTTACTAGGAAATGGTCAGATTATTCCTACCCCTCTACATCAGGAGATGGAGCGGTCATATCTGGAATATGCCATGAGCGTCATTGTGGGTCGAGCCTTACCTGACGTGCGGGATGGACTAAAACCTGTACATCGGCGTATTCTCTATGCGATGTATGAATTAGGACTAACCCCAGATCGTCCCTATCGTAAGTGCGCTCGTGTGGTGGGGGATGTTTTAGGTAAATATCATCCTCATGGTGATCAGTCGGTGTACGACGCTCTAGTGCGTTTGGTGCAGAGTTTTTCCACCCGTTACCCTCTTTTAGATGGTCATGGAAACTTTGGTTCGGTAGATAATGATCCTCCCGCAGCCATGCGTTACACCGAAACCAGATTAGCGCCGATGGCTTATGAGGCAATGTTGACGGAGATTGGGGAAGCGACGGTAAACTTTAGTGATAATTTTGATAGTTCTCAAACCGAACCCGTTGTCCTACCTGTCCAGTTGCCAATTCTGCTCCTCAATGGCTGTTCGGGGATTGCCGTAGGCATGGCTACTAATATTCCCCCTCATAATCTGGGGGAGGTGGTAGACAGTTTAGTGGCGCTGATCGATCGCCCTACCATCACCGATGAAAAACTCTGGGAGCTTGTCCCAGGGCCAGATTTTCCCACAGGGGGAGAAATTGTCGAGATTCAGGGCATCCAGGATGCTTATCGCACAGGCAGGGGCATCATTAAGATGCGAGGGATTGCTCAAATTGAAAAGATTGCCACGGGTAAAAAACGCCGTAGAGAAAAGAAAGCATTAATTATTACCGAACTTCCCTATCAAGTAAATAAAGCGGGGTGGATTGAAAAAGTTGCTGCGTTAGTTAACCAAGGAAGAATAGAAGGTATCTCAGATATTCGGGATGAAAGCGATCGCAGTGGGATGCGGGTGGTAATTGAACTCAAGAAAGATACCACTCCGAAAAAGGTCTTACATCAACTATATCGTCAGACGGCTTTGCAGAGTAATTTTGGGACAATTATGCTGGCATTGGTGGATAATAAGCCAATTCAGCTACCTTTGCGGGGCATCCTCGAAGAATTCCTTAAATTCCGTGAAGTTACTCTCCGAAGACAATATAGTCACGAATTAGAAGAGGCTAACCAAAGACTTCATCTGGTAGAAGGATTATTATTAGCTCTCAATCAAATTGATGCGGTGATCGAAATCCTCCGCCACGCTCCTGATGGGACTACAGCTAAGTTGCGACTCCAGGATGAACTGGACTTATCTCCTGTCCAGGGAGATTCTATTTTGGCAATGCCCATGCGCCGTCTGACGGGTTTAGAGCGACAAAAACTAGAAACCGAATCAACAGATCTGCAAGAACGCATCACGGGGTTGAATAATGTCTTAGGCGATCGCCAGGAACTACTAAAATCCCTCAAAAAAGAACTGCGCTCCCTGAAACGTAAATTTAACGATGAGCGTCGGACTCGCATTATTAACGTAGTGGTAAGTGAGGATCTACCTAGTGCGCCAACTCAGCAAAAATCCCAGGAACAACAACCTACTCCTCGCAAAGCGACCACGACCACACAAGATCCAGCCTTAATCGTCTCCCCAAGTCTCACCTTTGAACGCTCCCCTGAAGCCAAATTAAAAGTAACCAATTCTGGTTGTATCTACTGGACAAACCCTGACTCGGAAGAAACCGCCCATCCAGCGATTCCTCAACAGGGTCAAGATTTTCTCCTCCACCAAGAACCGATTGGCGATCGCGATCAGTTAATTGTGGTTACCGATAGCGGCAAAGCCTATCCTGTCCCCATCGCAGATGTTCCTTCTAGCTTAGAAACCATTGAATTACCCGCCACCGAGCTACTATCCTCTGCTGCCCAAAGAGATGCCCAGGGTACAGTGGCTCACTTCTTCTTACCTGAAAATCATCAGCAGTTAGATTTGATGATGCTGACGGAAAAAGGGATTATTAAACGTTTAGCTGCCCAAGAGCTGGATGCTTTAGGCAATCGGGGACTGGTGTTAATCAAGCTCAAGGAAAAAGACACCCTCAAATATTTCTGCTTTACCACGGAAGCTCAAGAAATGGCGATCGCCACCACAGGAGGACGGATTTTACGGTTACCCATTGACGAGCTACAAATTCCCGTGATGGGCAGAAACGCCCAGGGAAGTAGGGTAATGCGCCTACGGATCAAAGAAAGTCTGGCGGGTTGCTGTAATGTTCAAGCCCAGGATGAACTTGCCGTCATTTCCCAGTTAGGCTTTGGTAAACGGATTCCCCTTAACTCTTTACGGTTGGGTAATCGTGGGGATATTGGAACTCAAGCCATTCAATTTACGACTAAAGAAGATACCTTGGCAGGAATTATTTCTACTACAGGGAAGTCAAACATTATTCTAACTACTAGCCTCGATCGCCGATTAATCTTGCCTGTGGATAGCCTGACTAAAGCAGATAAAAATGATCCAGGGTCAAGAGTTGGTCAATTGAAAGCGAATGAGGTTATTACGGGAGTTTATCCCCTCGTTAGTTTGACGCTAAGAAAATAAGTAATAGGTAATGGGTAATAGGTAATGGGTAATAGGTAATGGGTAACAGGTGAATAATTGGAAGATTGTGTCTTGGGCTTGTTTATTAGGAGTGATGGGATTGCTTTCTGTTCCAGAAATAGCTATTGCTCAAAATCAGCTAGCTAATCCTTTGGAGAGGGAAATAGATTCTAACGATCCTCTGATTCCTGCTGGTTATGGTAAGCGGGAGTTGTCTGCTTTTGAAATTTCGCGGATTGCACGGGAGATTAAGCAACTTGAGGAGACTGCAACGAGGGAGTTGCAGCAAGGTAATGGGGATCAAGCATTTGAACTGTGGTATCGCCAATTAAAACTGGTTCGTGCCATTAATACCGAGGTAGAAATCGAGGCTTTAGGTAAGATTGGCGCGATCGCTTGGCAGTCAAATCGATCCTGGGATCTACGAAATATTGCTAATCGCTTGATAATGATTGAACAAGAGATTTCCGTTGCCAATGCTGATCCGAAGTTATTACAACCTTTAGCTACAGCCTATGAACAGTTGCGATATCTAGAACAGGCGATCGCCATCTATCAACAAATTCTGCTAAAGAATAAACAGCAAAAAAATTTAGTGGCGGAGGCAGAAAACCTCACAACTCTAGGCAAGCTCTATATAGCTCAATTTAACTATCCTTCAGCAGCTACAACCTATCAAGAATTATTGACCCTAGCTGAAGCAAAATCTGATTCCAATCAATTTAATTTAAACCAAGTCAATTTCTATCTCAGTACTTTAAGCGATCTCTACGATCGCACTGGTCAAACCCAAGGAGTGATCGCCACGAGAAAGCGTTTAATCGGCAACTATACCGCCAGTAAAAAACTGGAGAGAGTAGCAGCATTAGAATTAGCGATCGCAGGCAATTATGCCACTTTAAACCAAATTCAACAAGCTAAAGAAGTTTATCAGCAGGCGGTTACCCTAGCCACCGCACAACAACAATTGGCGATCGCTGACGCTGCCTTAGATAGCTTGGGAAAACTCTATTTAAAAGAAGGACAAGAACAGGAGGCGATCGCTACTTTTACCCAACTACTGGAGATCCAACAACAGTCTTATAACGATTATGGTTTAATCAATACCTACGACACCTTGGGCAAAATATATTTATCTTCAGGACAAAATAAACCCGCAAAACATTACTTTCAACAAGCTTTAGACTTAGCACAGACTTTAAATTATCAAGTCGAGTATTTTAAGCAGCAAATTACCAAACTATAGATTTTGCTCTATGCTTTATAATAGCAATGTTAGTTAATTAGAGAGTATTGTCTAATTATTTTTTAGTTAGTTCTTGAAGTAAGTCTAAGTTTTTTTTAGATATTTTGTTTTTAAAAAAGGTTTTAAATCGAATAATCAAAAATATTTCTCAAATATCTTTCTTACGTAATGCATCTGAAGCCAGCTATTGTAAGAGATTAAAGCAATACCAATCTATTCTTAATCAAGCTTCTAATGTAGATCTGAATTTAGTAGATCAGATTAATCGACATGGTGTTGCGATGACTTCCTTGTCTGAACTGCAAATTCCTGGCACAGACAAAATGTCAAGGTGTTTGGCTAAAGTTTTGCCAGAATTAGTTGCTACTGTTCCCCATAGTAAAAAGCAGTTTTGTGTCTGCACTTCTAGACAAAATTTATCTGATTTCGGTGACATATATTTGTGGGGATTAGAACCAAGATTATTGGACTTAGTAGAGCAATGCTTATGCCTGCCAGCAGCTTATCATGGAATTTATTTACGCAAAGACTTGGTTAATAATGTAGTTAGCAAGTCTAGACTGTGGCATCTTGATAAAGAAGATCGGCGATCGCTTAAAGTCATTATCTACTTAAATAATGTCAGCAAAGATAACGGAGCTTTTCAATATATCCCCAAAAATCGAAGTAAGTACGCTGCTCAACAGCTTAAATATAACCATGAATATTTGCATGAGGACAAAATAAGCAGGGTAATTTCTCCCTCAGAATGGATATCCTGTGAGGGAAAAACGGGAACAGTTCTGCTGGTAGATACGGCGAATGTGTTTCATCGCGGTCAAATCCCCAAATCCTCAGACAGACTAGCATTGTTCTTTGACTACACCTCTAGCCATCCATTGCGTCCATACTATTGTAAGTCTTCTTTTCCAGTTGCCGAATTGTTAGAACTATCTCATCGTTTGACACTTCGCCAAAAATCCTGTGTGTTTTGGAATCCTCGGCTTAAACAACAGTTAGAGAAAACTTCAGCAAAATAATTGAATTATAATTTTGCCTGACCACGATTCAGCAACTTTAAGAAATTTAAACTAATCAGCAGCCAGCAATAGCCGAAAATATAACCCCCCAAAATGTCTGTGGTCCAATGAGCGTTGACATATAAACTACTAAAGCCAATCAACAAGACTAAGCAAGTGGCAACTCCGTAAACATATTTAGCCAAGTGGGGATATTTAGTCGCAATGATCAAAGACATATAAAAATAGAAAACTAGATTTCCCGCAGCATGACCACTAGGAAAACTGTCTGGACTCAAATCGCTGACTAATCTAGGCTTTGGTGGGCGATCGCGATCAAAAAATGGCTTCAGTACCTTGTCTACCAAGATTAAAATCCCTGCGGTGGCAAATACTAATGCCTTGGCTTCTGACCAATAACGCTGGCGGATCAAAGTAATTAGAGCAATTAGCACAATTGCCCCAGTAACATAGGTGTTGCTTGTCCGATAAACATTGGTAAAAATAAAGTCTAGAAAGGAATTGCGCTGATTTCCCAAGAACTCTAAAATATTTAAGTCAAGGGCATAATAGTTTTTATTAAATATCTGATAACAAAGCTGTAGAAACGGAAATGACAACAGCAAGAGTAAGTAGAGGTTATTTCGGCTTATTTTTTGATATTTTGGCATTGACTAAAGGAGATTCCGTTGGCTTGTAGCTCATAGCTTATAGCTAAAACCCAGTTAGTCAACAAGGCAACCTAGTCTATTCAATTGAAAACTGCCGTAAGATCCGATAGACACTACCAAATTCATTTATTATAAGAAACTAACCTCACAAGAACTTATTTATTTTTCCACTATGACCAAGCAAACTATTTCTGTCTTAGTAGAAGACGAAGCAGGAGTTTTAACCCGTATTGCGGGACTATTTGCTCGCCGTGGTTTTAATATTGAAAGTTTGGCGGTGGGTCCTGCTGAACAGTCGGGGGTTTCGAGGATTACAATGGTTGTCCCTGGAGATGAGAAAATTGTCGAGCAGCTAATTAAACAGCTATATAAACTGATTAGCGTTCTTAAAGTGCAGGATATTAGTCAACAGCCTTGTGTTGAAAGGGAATTGATGCTCATCAAAATCAATGCCACTGCTTCCACCCGCGCCGAAGTAATTCAAGTGGCACAAATCTTCCGCGCTCGCGTAGTCGATCTGGCAGAGGATGCTCTAACTCTCGAAGTGGTAGGAGATCCTGGTAAAATCGTCGCGATTATTCAGATGCTAACTAAATTTGGCATTCGCGAAATTGCTCGGACAGGAAAAATTGCTCTGATTAGAGAGTCGAAAGTAAATACAGAATATCTCAAGTCCTTAGAGACAAGAGTTACCTTATAGTAACTGACGTTCCTCATCCATTGATTTGTGAAGATTGGGAAAGGGGGAAAGGGAAAAGCGCGAAGTTGCGCCGCTTTAGGATACCGCTCCGCATATTGCGGGGGTTCCCCCCGTTGAGCCCTAAAGGACTAGCTTCGCGTCGCAAACTTCGTAAGAAGGGAAAAGAGCAAGTCAAGTATGTAATTAATTTTGCCTGGGTAGTTGACAAAGCTTTTTTAGTAATTACTAATCAGATTTAGATACTATTAAAAGAGTTAAGGATTAGTTGATAGCTGAACCATGAGGGAGAAATTAGAACGATTGAGAAGTCTATTTCAGGGTATGGAGCAGGCTATGATCGCCTACTCTGGTGGAGTAGACAGTACTTTAGTAGCTAAAATTGCCTACGATGTTCTGGGCGATCGCGCTTTAGCGATTACCGCTGTATCTCCTTCCCTGCTGCCAGAGGAGTTAATTGATGCTCAAACCCAAGCTGCCCAGATCGGCATCAAACATGAGCTAGTGGAAACTCATGAAATGGACAATCCTGATTACACTTCCAATCCCATAAATCGCTGCTATTTTTGTAAAAGTGAACTCCATGATACCTTGAAGCCATTAGCCCGAGAGAGGGGTTATCCTTATGTGGTAGATGGGGTTAATGCCGACGATCTCCAAGATTATCGCCCTGGTATTCAAGCAGCTAAGGAAAGAGGTGCTCGATCGCCTTTAGCAGAGCTTGGGGTGAGCAAAACAGAAGTGCGAGAAATTTCTCGCAGTCTCGGACTAGCCTGGTGGTCTAAACCCGCTCAACCCTGTCTTAGTTCCCGTTTTCCCTATGGTGAGACAATTACCGTAACTAAGTTACAGCGAGTAGGAAGAGCCGAAATTTATCTACGTCAGCTTGGATACAGTAACCTTCGAGTACGTTCTCAAGAGGATACTGCCAAAATTGAATTACCAGCAACAGAAATTACGCAATTTGTGCAGCAGGTAAATCTACCAGAGTTAGTTCAAGCTTTTCAAGCACTGGGATTTGTCTACGTTACCCTAGATTTAGAAGGCTATCGTAGTGGCAAACTGAATCAGGTTTTGCAGTAGTTAATTTCTCCTTAGTTCATAATCTCTTGTAAAAAGCTTTTTTTTAGCATTCTAGGATTACCAGTTAACGCCTGAGCAATATATTTTTCTAATAATTTGCTATCGAGATTAGATAAGTTATGGCTACTATTTTGTTGTTGATAACTGTCATCAATCAGAGTATAAATTTCCAAGCGATCGCCAATCCAAAACCAAACTTCCTGAACTCCCAACTTCTGATATTTTTCTAAATCTTCAATCCTGCCACTACTAAAAACTACTTCCACAGCTAAGTCGGGGAGTTGTTTTAAACTATTAAAGCAAAAGCTAACGTCTGGTTCTTTGCCTACAGATTTATCTTTTTGCTTGAGGGTAGTTGAACCTATAGAATAGTAATCTAATTCAATCGCATCACAGTAAGCAACAATCAGTAAATAAATAAAATCCTTAATTATTTCGTGGCTACGACTAGGAGACATTATTTTCAGAACACCATTGATAAAAGAGATTCTATAGGCTGATGAGTTGGCATTTTCTTGTAGAATTGCTTCATACTCATCCCAAGATGTATTTGAACAGATCAACAACTTGTCTTTTTGCTGTAAGTCGTCTCCTTCAATAAAATCTATAAATTTTAACTGAGTCATAATTTTCGATTTCCCATCTGTTTTCGATTGTCTCAGGGACAAGAAATAAAGCTTCAAATAGAAACTTTGTTTTTTATCGGCGATCACACTTTGATCGCCATTGATTCCCCACGAATTCAAAGTTAATAGTTAATAATATAGATAACCATAAGCATTACTGTTCTCGTAATCAATCATGACTCCTGACCCCAAGATCGTTAAGTCGATTGAAAAGCTTGATTATCGCGTTACCGTGGGTGATGTGGCAGCACAAGCAGGATTAGAACTAAATTTCACCCAGCAAGGGTTATTAGCTCTAGCTAGTGAAGCTGGAGGACATTTGCAGGTGGCGGAGTCGGGGGACGTAGTTTATCTATTCCCTAAAAACTTTCGCTCGATTCTACGAAACAAATACTGGCAACTGCGTTGGCAACAAACTTGGCAGAAGATTTGGCGAGTCCTGTTTTATCTAATTAGAATTTCTTTTGGTATTATTTTAATCGCTTCGATCTTGCTGATGCTGGTGGCAATTGTGCTGATTGCGATCGCGATGAATTCTGCCAATGATGAAGGAGAAGGGGACAATCGCAACTATGGTGGAGGTTACGGCGGGGGGTTTTTCATGCCTCGTTTTTGGCTTGGTGATATTTTCTGGTGGTTTGATCCTGGCTACAATCATCGTCGTCTGAGTCGCAGAAAACAAACCAGTAATTATCAGATGAACTTCTTGGAGTCTGTCTTTTCTTTTCTGTTTGGTGATGGTGATCCTAATGCTGATTTAGAGGCACATCGTTGGCAGGAGATTGGTTCTGTTATTCGGAATAGCAAGGGTGCAGTCATTGGGGAGCAAATTGCCCCTTATATCAATGACATGGATCAAGATGAAGACTATATGATTCCTGTGTTGAGCCGTTTCAATGGTTATCCTCAAGTTTCACCCCAAGGAGAAATTATTTATTACTTTCCCGAACTTCAAGTGATGGCTAGTCGCCGACAAGCTGAGTCGGTTGTGACTACCGATTTTTTACAGGCAAAGCTCTGGCGCTTTAGCCAAGCTAATGGCAACCAAATTACTCTGGCTGCTGGTTTAGGTGCATTAAACATAATTTTGGCATTTGTTTTAGAAACTTTCTTGCAAGATGGCTCGATCGCAACCCAATTAGGGGGAATAGTCGCCTTTGTCGACTCAATTTCCTGGTTTTTACTCGGCTATGGTGTTTTATATCTGGTAATTCCCTTAATCCGCTATTTTTGGATTCAGGGGCGCAATCCCAAGCTAGTTAAGGGTAATCAAGCACGGGAGCAAAGAGCGATCGCCCTCCATCAACCTAATCAGTCTCTGCGCCAGAAATTAGCCTACGCCAGTCAGTTTGCTCAACAAAAAGTAATTAGCGATCGCGACCTTGCCTATACTACCGAAGATGACTTGTTAGATCAAAACCTCAAGAATACCGATAAGATTGACCGTGATTGGCAACAAAGAATTAGTGATCAGTAATGCGATCAGTAAAAAGAATGCCGTCAAGATGATCTAATTCATGCTGAAAAATACGGGCGACAAAATCTGTCAGAATTTCCTGTTTTACCTCCCCAGAACTGGTGTTATATTCCACCTCAATCTGCTGATACCTGGGAACTAAACCTCTCGTATGCGGTACGCTTAAGCAGCTTTCCCAGTCTTCAACTATTTGTTTGCCATGAGCTAGTAGACGGGGGTTAATCATTGCCACTGGGGTCATCTTGGGGGCATCGGGATAGCGATCGCTTGGATGAGAAGCGATAATGATCACACGGAAAGGTTGAAAAATTTGAGGTGCAGCAATGCCCACTCCCTGATGAGCGATCGCTGTGTTAGTTAAACAGTCAATCAGCTCCAAGATCTTAGGGTCTGAAATTTTATCAACCAGTTGAGCCTGACTTCTAAGAATGGGTGCGCCTGCTTGAGCGATCGCGGGAGTAATCATAAATTTGTCGTTAAGTTGTTGTATCTTTTATTTCCAGGAAGTTTTAACGATTTGAAATAGATAGTAAATATTAGCAATTCTTCGCCGAGTCTACTGGTAGAATTTTAGCAAGTGAACGGTACAACATGCTTCAGAAGCGGTTACCTTGACTTGCTATCATTTTCACTGGTCAGATAACAGAGTGGCAATTTCTTCAGAGCAATTATGGGCAAACGTTCTAGAACTTCTTAAGGAAAGGTTAAATCGCCCCACCTTTGAGACTTGGATTCAGAATGCTCTGATGGATAGCTTTGATGAGAAGAAAATCACGATTTTGACTCCTAACGCTTTTGTGATGAGCCATTTACAAAAACATTATCTGGGGATCATCGGTGAGGCTGTGGCGGAAGTTACAGGAAAACCCTTAGAAATTTGCTTCAAATCTCAGCAAGGACAAGATTTGGCTTTTTTGACTAAACCCATCAACTTTGCTCAAGATCAACTTAGATCGGCAACGGGGAGCAATTCCCTCAAGCCGAATAAATTAAATCCTAAATATACTTTTTATAGTTTCGTAGTAGGTTCCACCAACCGCATGGTACATGCTGCCTCCCTAGCTGTGGCGGAGTCTCCTGGACGGGATTTTAACCCGCTATTTCTCTGTGGGGGAGTAGGATTGGGCAAAACCCACTTGATGCAGGCTATTGGACATTATTATCTAGAGATTAATCCTGATGCTAAAGTCTTCTATGTGTCGACGGAGCAATTTACCAACGATCTAATTGCAGCAATTCGTAATGATAGCATTCAAGCTTTTCGTGAGCATTATCGCACGGCGGATATTCTGCTGGTGGACGACATTCAGTTTATTGAAGGGAAAGAATACACCCAAGAAGAATTTTTCCACACCTTTAATAGCCTCCACGAAGCAGGGAAACAGGTAGTACTCGCCAGCGATCGCCCACCACAACAAATTCCCAAGCTACAGGAACGTCTAAGTTCTAGATTCTCTATGGGTTTGATTGCCGATGTGCAAGTACCAGACTTAGAAACCCGCATGGCAATTTTACAAAAGAAAGCCGAATCAGAAAATGTGCGTCTACCGCGAGAGGCGATCGAATATATTGCCAGTCAGTATACTTCCAACATTCGAGAATTAGAGGGGGCATTAATTAGAGCGATCGCTTATATCTCCCTCTCAAACCTTTCCATGACAGTGGAAAATATTGCCTCTGCTCTCAACCCGAAAGTAGAACAAATTACCGCTTCTCCCGATACCATTTTAGAGGTGGCAACGGAGATTTTGAACGTTTCCCTCGAAGATTTAAAAAGCAGTTCTCGACGACGAGAAATTAGTAACGCCCGCCACATTACTATGTATCTCATGCGCCAGCATACCGATCTGAGTTTACCCCGTATTGGAGAAAAATTTGGTGGCAAAGACCATACTTCGGTGATGTATAGTTGCGACAAGATTGCCAAACAACTAAGACAAGATCGTGCATTAAATCAAACTATTTCCCTTTTAAGCGATCGCATTAACTATGTCAGCCGCCAAAAATTTCAAAGTTAATTTATCTCTGACTGAATTCTGATATTTTTTTAGAAACTTTTCCACAGGCAAGGAGCTAATATCCCAAGCTTTCCCCAAGTTATCCACAGGATTGATAATTATCAACTATCAATTATCAACTATCAATTATCAATTATCAATTATCAATTAAATCAGTATGAATTCTCCCTGGCGTTACATACCGCCCATTGAAACATCAGGTGTGATGCAAATGGCAATTGATCGCTATTTATTAGAGCAGCATCGTCTAGAAAAACACCCTCCTACCCTAAGACTATATACATGGCAACCAGCAGCGATTTCTTTGGGCTATCACCAGCAAGAATATCCCCAAGCTTGGAAGGATTTAACCTGGCAGGGCAAAGCGATTGATCTGGTGCGTCGCCCTACGGGGGGTAGAGCCGTATTGCATCAGGGGGATTTAACCTATGCGATCGTGACTTCTATTCCTCCAGGGAAAAGATTGGCAGTGTATCAACAAATATGTCAGTTTCTGATTACAGGATGGCGATCCCTTGGAATAAATTTAGACTATGGTACTGCTACTAAAGAATATATCCAACATCAGAATTGCTTTGCTACTGCTACAGGCAGCGACTTGATTACCACCTCTGGCAATTATCCTGGTAACAAAGTGATTGGTAGCGCTCAACTACGGCGAGGCAAGACTGTGTTGCAACATGGATCGATGATCATCAATACAAATCAACAACTATATAAACAAGTGTTCGGCACAGATTTAGGGCAAAATCTCAAGGAAGTTCTGCTTCAGCAAAATGATCGATTCACCACAGATTCTCAGGGGGATCTGACTGGTATGATAGTCAATAGCTTGGTTCAAGCAGCGATCGCAATTTTTAAGATTGATTTAGTAGAACAACCGTTGTCTCCCACGGAATGGCAAGATATTGCCAACGATTTCTCTTTGTTGAGATAATAAGATTATTAGAGTTAATTAAACAGATTCAGATATTATGAGCATAGTTAGTCAAGTCATCCTCAGAGCAGATGAAGAACTCCGCTACCCTAGTAGTGGTGAACTAGAAGGCATTAGAAACTTTTTAACTACTGGCGAGAAACGGGTACGTATTGCCGAAACTTTAGCCAAAAACGAAAAGAAAATTGTCGAACAGGCAGGAAAAGAATTGTTCAAGATGCACCCTGAGTATCGTTCGTCTGGGGGCAACGCTTCTGGGCAAAAACAGTATAATCAGTGTATCCGAGATTTTGGCTGGTATCTTCGTCTAGTTACCTACGGTGTGATGGCAGGAGATAAGGGCCCCATTGAAGCATCTGGTCTAATTGGCGCGAGAGAAATGTACAATTCCCTCCAAGTGCCTGTACCAGGAATGATTGATGCGATTCGCTGTCTCAAAGGTGCTTCCGTTGATCTTTTGAGCAAAGAAGATGCTCAAGAGGCTGCACCCTACTTTGACTACATAATTCAAGCTATGGCATAGATTGATAATTGATAATTGATAATTGATAATTGATAATTGATAATTGATAATGTACTCTTCATTATTGATTAATTATCAATTGTCTGTTGGTGAGTTTTCTCTCCAAAAGCTTTAATCCCTAAGCTGAACTAATGATTAACTGGCTTCTAGAGGAAAAATTAACAACTCATACTATTTAAGTCAGATTAAATGTACTTTAATGATTCGACTTAAAGAAAAACCACGGTTTTCTCTGGTATTTTCGTTATTACTGCTACTTTTGACCTACGGTGCCGAAGGTCTTCTCTATGGCGCTTGGATGCAGGGGCTTGTTAGGCAAGAAAGTTTTTTAACTAATTTTATAGAATCCACTCGCCTCAGTATTCTTTATGGCGCATCACTCCTGGGAATTATGTTGCTGGTGGTCATGTTTACCTCTCCTGTATTTCTCCTGACGGTAGGTTTAAGTAGTTGGTTAAAGTCGGATACGAGAACATTGATCTCAGTTCTGTTGGGAGCTTTTGCCTTTGCTATTATCGTGCAGCGTGTTGACTACTTCGGCCGTCTTTTGGTCTTAGTCTCGGCAGTTTTCTTAGGCAAATTAGATCTTCAGTTAGCTGGTTGTAATCGTTGGGTATGCTCTCTAATTTTGATCTTGCTCTGTTGGTTCGGATTTACGGGGGGTATACTAGCCTTTTATCAATTAAACTGATTGAACTTTTAATTTAAATTGATAGCAATGAGGAACTAATTTTTATGGCTAAGAACAAAAATAAACAAGAAACTATTGGCAGAAAACTATCCCGTATTGTGACTCTGATCTTAGGCTTGGGTTTTGGTGCTGCCACCTTGGTCATGGGTCTTCAGGGTGTCTTTAGCAAGTCTGATTCCAGTAAAGTTGCTACTACTGATCCTAATTCTCCTTCTGTCGAGGAACAAGTTAAGCTCCAGGCAACGGGTTATGAAAAGGTTTTAGAACGGGAACCCAAAAATGCTACCGCTTTAGAAGGACTGGCTATGATTCATCTCAAAAGCAACCCGAAAGAGGCTATTCCCACTTTAGAAAAGCTAGTGAAATATTACCCTGAACGACAGGAATATGCAGTCGTCTTAGAGCAAGTTAAAAAACAGGCAGTTAAACCTGCCACCGCACCGAAAGCAACTCCTGAAGCTCCAGCAAATAGCAAGTAGATCGATAAATCCTATCGATAGGATTTTTAGTGTATCTGCAGGAATATCCGCAACTAATATATCTCTATTTTTTATAGTTCTTTTGTACCAAAAAAATAATTATTGACTGGCGATGCAGCCCTAAAGGATTCCCTAAAGGGTACCGCTTCGCATAAGCTCCGCGTCCGCGGTCTCGGGGGTTTCCACCCAACTAAGCGGCGCAAGCCTCATGAGCGACTGCATCAAGAAGCGATCGCCAAACGTGGCTTAATAAAACTAAAGACTTTCATAATAGGAGGTTGTAAACTTGTTCCCAAGAGCCACCACTCCGATTATAAAGAAATAATACTCCGCCAGCGATCGCTGAGTCAACCCCCTAATTTAAAAATTTTTCGCGCCACCGATTTTAAAAAAATCAATCATTGATTCAATGTCATTGGTCATTGATGACGGAGTAGCTCTCGATGGTTAGGGTTTTCGGTAAGTCGGAGGAGAGGAGTCTAATAATTGTTGTTGATTGATAGGAATCTCCGTCACTTTTTCATGGCGACAGGA
>Ga0114940_10000163_pt1 | contig 42204 bp, 46 predicted proteins | sample ColdCreekSource_FD_87195 | JGI IMG/M metagenome (GOLD analysis project Ga0114940, IMG submission 87195) | Groundwater microbial communities from Cold Creek, Nevada to study Microbial Dark Matter (Phase II) - Cold Creek Source | ecosystem: Environmental > Aquatic > Deep subsurface > Groundwater ...
ATTAGATTTGGTCGAAGAAGCTAACAGAACCTGCGAGTGATTTTAAATTACCTCCAGCTTAGTTATCGTATTATTTACGCTAACCTTATCTCCCTCTCCCACACCTTTTTTCGTTCACCCTTCTGTAACTAGCGCTTCGGTCAAATACACCTTCAATCATTTGTGTGCCGCTAAAGTTCACAACTTGAATATGAGTAATCTTTTGAACTAGTCACATGATCAAGAATTTTTCGGGATATCGTTCCGTGGAAAAACCGCCCAATTTTATTTATTTTAGGTTAGTTTTTAACTTAGTGCGATCGCAAGTATTTGGGTCACGGCTCTAGCGATCAACTATGATAGATATCGATTTAATTACTTTTGAATTTAAACAATGTATTGCTTCTTACTACAGCGAGATAAACTACATTGTACCGCTGGCTATGATAGATATAAATTTAATCACTGCGATGAGATCTCCAAAAGAGATCTCCGAAAACAGTCAAAGGTATTGCTTAAGTGGCTTTAAGCAAATTTCGTCTAACACCATCATAACTCAAACCCCGCGATCGCAAACTGGGTTTTAATAAACTTCATCATGGCTACCAATATCAACCAGTACAATCAGATCCTCTTCTGTAACGGAATCTTTCTTCAAAGCAAAAATAATTCGACAATCATAGGCAACGGAACAAGCCCATAAACCCTGCAATTGACCTGTCAACTTATGAGACTTTAAAGACGGAGTAAACGGCTCATTTCCCAGCAACTCTAAGACCGCTAATATCTTGTCTTGCAGTTGAGGATTTTTCCTGACTAACCGCTTAAAACTTCTCTTAAACCGCTCATCCGTGGTTAAAATCATTCATTCTCATCCGTCAACAAATAAGCTTTCAAATCCTCAAAACTCCCCCGTTTAGCCGTCTCCATCTCCACGGCTTTAAATACCTCTTGGGCATTGGCTGCAATCTCAGTCCGTCGAGCCTCAACCCTTCGCTTACGAATTAGCTCAAACAGCTGTTCCTGATCTTCCATTGACAAACCCTCAATTGAATCGACAATTTCTTGAAACGTCATTATAAAACCTCCTAAGTTCTTTCCCAGAAAAGTGTCTCGTCTAAAAATAAAATTTTCCCTAGCGTCTCTAATAGTGCCATCAGACTTTATAATTCTACTTCTTGAAGCTAAATGGCGATCGCCATTTAGGGTTATTTCTTTATTTATTTTAGGTTAGTTTCTAATAAAGCGCGATCGCAAGTATTTGGGTCACGGCTCTAGTGATTAACTATGATAGATATAGATTTAATTACTTTTGAATTTGAACAATGTATTGTTTTGCACTACAAAAAATTAACTACATTGTACCGCTGGCTATAGCTTACCGATTAACTTGTCATACTCTGCATGAGTTCCAATCCAAAACCACGAAATACCACCTTCGACCTCGACACCTAAAGCTCGGTAATCTAGCCCCGCTCGAACTGACCAATACTTTTTACCAATCTTTTTGAAGTGCAACGATGGGTGAGACGGGTCAACTTTTAGAAGATCATAACACTGATCTGCCGTATCCTGAACGTTTGCAGGTAGAGTGCTATAACACTTCCAAAATCTTCGTGTTGTGTAATGCATTCAGATTTCCCGACAGTGACCCGCTTTGAATTCAGAGATCGCTTCCTCTGCCAAAGCTTCTAACTTTCCGTTGGCGATGTCTTGCTCTAGCTGCTCATCCCAACGCTGGTAATCCACGTCAAAGAACCACTGTCTGAGTCGCTGAAACTGATCTGAAGGAAGTGTAAGGATAGCTGCTTCAATTTGCTCAAGGGTTAACATATTAGTTTCCAACTCTTTAATCTCGATCAAATTATAGCTTTGCTGTGAAGTCAGCGATATTATTCGTCTCAAGCACTAATTTTATTTATTTTAGGTTAGTTTTTAACTAAGTGCGATCGCTAGATTTGGGGTAACGGCGATCGCTAAATTCTGATAGATATCAATTTAATGACTTTTGAATTTAAACAATGTATTGCTTCTCACTACAGCGAAATAAACTACAATAAGCACTTATCTAGTCAATAAAAATTGCGTATATGATGCTTACTTGGGACGAATTATCGAGAAAATGGCGGCTTTTGCTCTTAGCAGTCTGCACTATGATGTTTTTAATCTTCGGTGCGGCTTATAAGCTTGGCAATAGCCCAAAAGCGATCGCTCAAATGCCAGCTAATACCCAAACCAACGCCGCTGTGTATCACTTTAAAGTGGGCAATTTCAACGCCATGAGTGTAAGCGATGGTAATTTAATGGTTCCTCCCGGCTCTTTTATTCCTAATGCCGATCCTACTGAAGTGGAAAAGTCTCTCTACGAAAGTTTTTTACCTACCAACAGCGACTATCTGTTCTATGTCAATGCTCTCTATATCGATACGGGAGAGCATAAAGTTCTGATTGATAGTGGTGCAGGACAGGCTTTTGGCGATACCGCTGGCTATCTTGCTAAAAATCTTAAATCCGCTGGTATCGAGCCAAAAAGTATTGATACGGTGTTAATTACTCACGCTCACGGCGATCATATTGGAGGGTTAATCTCAGCAGATGGCACTTTAACTTATCCTAATGCCGAGTATTATATTTCCCAGCCAGAATGGGATTTTTGGACAGATCCTAAAGTTAGCTTGCCTAACTCTTTATTAGACGAAAAAACTAAGCAATCTTTGATTAAAGGGGCGCAACAGACGTTGAGTTCAATTAAAAACAAAACGAAATTCTTTGAATTTGGAGCTGAAATTGTTCCAGGAATTATTGCTACAGATACTTCAGGTCATACCCCAGGACACACATCATATTTGGTTACTTCAGAAGAAGAGAAGTTAATAGTAACTGGCGATGTTTTCTATAGCGATCCCCTAAATTTAGAGCATCCAGACTGGGAAGTCGCTTTCGATACCGATTCTGAAAAAGGTCTTGCTACGAGAACACGGTTTCTCGAAGAAGTGAGCCAGGATAGAGTAGAGTTGCTAGTTCCTCATATGCCTTTTCCAGGTTTAGGTCATGTTAGCGCAGAAGGAGATCACTACGGTTGGAAACCTAGCTGGTGGAAATTTGACCCTGCTTCATAAGCTGGTCAACATCTAGTTTACTGGTGAAGGCTGTAAAACTTGCATATTTAGTTTTATATCTCACCATCAAAAGCTTTTAAAATTTCGTCAGGAAGAGGATCGTTAAAATCATCAGGAACAACAAATTTGCCTTGATCAATACCTGGTACTCTAGCTTCTAAATTTTTTTCGCTCTTAAACTCTGCTAAAAGGCGAGTTGCGATCGTATTTTGTTCTATGTCTGAGAGTTTTTCAATTTCAGCAACAGCACGTCTAAGTAGTTCGGTCATTTTGATTTGATAATTGTAACTACATAACTACTATTTTACTTGTGTTTTAGTGTTCACAAGCATCTAAAGTCATTATGCAGTTTTACTGTCACTGCCGTAAACAGCGTAACTCAATCAAGATAATAGGTAATAAGTTTTGCTACCTGTTACCTATTGCGTTGATTAAAGGAAATATCACCAATTGCGCCAGCCTACTTTTTCACCGTTCGTCATATCCTGCTTTTCCAGTATGGCTTGATATTCTGCCGAACTCGCCCAGCGATCAATTTCTCTAGCTCGAATTACAGGTACGGGATGAGTTAATTGGGCGGTTTGAGCGGATTGAAGCATTTCTCCTAATCCATCTGTTCCTAGAGCATCGTAGGCTTTTGCCTGATCGATAAAAGCATCAAGATTTAACTGAGGTGCTAGGGTAGGAGAGCCGCCAGCTAGCTTCATCAGTACGGACATAACTACTTTAGGGTCTTGTATGGCAAGAAGAGCGGCGCGATCGCAACTGAATTCGGCACACCGTACCCATTGTAGCATTTGATCTTGTAAAGATTGAGCTAAAATTGTTCCCCAAGTTGGCAATAAGTTAGCGGCTAAAACAATTACATTAGCCATTGTTAAATAAACACCGTGTTCACACTTGAGATGACCCAATTCATGGGCAATCACGGCTTGAATTTCTTCGGGGGTCAACATTTCAATTAGGGATGTATGCAATACCACAAAAGGTTGCTTTCCCCTCATAGCAAAGGTATAGGCGTTAGGAGTAGGATTTTGCTGTACGTATAGTTGAGGCGGTTCAAGATCGAGAATTCGACAGGCTTCTAATAGAAGTTTGTGTAAATGTGGCAGCTGTTTTTCACTAACCAAAATGCTAGAGGCAATATTATTAAGATAGAAGAACTGCTCGGCTACTGAACCTAGCAGGCTACGAATAGCAATGTCTATTCCTGGTAGTTGTTTTAGGGTATTGGTTGCCTGTAAGTCTAGAGGATGACGAAAGAAATCAGCTTTTAAGCCAATCAAGGTTTGTTTTGATGCGTTCATGAGCTAAATATTAATGATAAAGATGATAGCAAACATTTAAACTGTAGATCCAAACTGTAGTTTAATTCGACAGGCAACAATTATTAGTTTATCTAGTAATACTAGGATTATTTCTGGTTAATTGAATCTGACGAGAATTAGAATCTAGATGAATCCAACCCAAATCTTGTAAGCGAGTCGTCAGATTAGAAATTGTCACTCCTAACTCTTCTGCCATCTGATAAAGATGTTGCCATTTAGTTAAATCTTTTTTTTGTTTCAATTTTGTCAATATGTGTTGCGGCATTAACAAACATCCAGCAAAATACTGTGCTTGCCATTCAATTCCTGCCAAATTGTCTCCACTGCGACACAACAAAGGTTTAACCTGCACGTCAAGACCTTTATTTTGTAACCTGATGTAGCGTTCTACTTCTGTGGTATCGATGTGTAATACCCAATGCCCAATTTCGTGAGCAATGGTCGATTCTCCAAAGCCGCCTCTAAGTTGAGGTATATTTTCATTGATCTCAATCAGTTTTTCTAAAGGTAAAATTCTTGCTGCGATTATCCCTTGTTCATCATCTGGAATTGTGTCCCAAACTATATCTAAATCGAGAAATTCTGCAATTCTACTAGCCTCTAAAGGCAATTGAAGCTGATTTTTAGACTTTGCCTGGATTTGACAACAGATATCTAAAGCACAAGCCTCGATTTCAATTTTGGAAATAAATCGAAAAGGATGAAAAACACTCACAGATTATTGACTCCTATTACTAACTCCTAGCTTTCTATCGTGGAAGCTTCACGAAATACTCTTTGAGCAAATTCTGGGTTTTCTCGCATACGTCTAAATAAAGCAGGCATATCTTTATAATGTTGCTTGAGCAAATCTTCTTCCTGATGAGGAATTCTTCCAGCTAAGAAAATTAGTTCCTCTTCATCTAAATCTAAATGACGCGCTAAACCCCGAATTACTTCTTCTTTGGGTGCGTAATCGGCTCGATTGTTTTCCAATTTGGATAGATAAGTAAAGTCGATCTGCAAAAGTTTGGCTAATTCTCTTTGGGAATATCCCTGATCTTTTCTAGCTTGGCGGATTAGTTTGCCGAAATCGTTTGACTCTTTTTTTTCCTCATAACTTAATTACTAATAATAGTTTAGCTTGAATAAATATTCAACAAAACCTAATCCCTAGATAGTTTAAGGAAGTTTAGATAATGACCATAAAAAACGAGAATAATTACTGCCGATTATTTCTAACTAATTATTTTCCCTCCAAGTAGGATCTATTATCTTGAAAACTAAGGTCTTAAAAATTAAATTTAATAACCGCTTGGTTTAGCTAAACTTTCAAACTTCGTCAATTCGGCATTAAAGAGCAATTTAATCGTACCGACAGGGCCGTTGCGGTGTTTGACAATACTGACTTCAGTAATACCGCGGTCAGGTGTATCTGGATTGTAGTATTCGTCTCGATAAATCATCATTACTAAATCCGCATCTTGTTCGATGGATCCACTTTCTCTTAAGTCAGATAACATAGGACGCTTATTGGTTCTTTGTTCTACACCTCGGCTAAGCTGCGAAAGTGCCACAATAGGAACATTTAATTCTCTGGCTAAACCTTTAAGACTTCGCGTCATTTTAGACAATTGTTGGACACGGTTATCGTTATCTCCCCCTTCCATTAGCTGTAAGTAATCGAGTAATACCAAGCCAAGCGGTTCTTTTTGTTGCGCTTGGAGACGGCGAACCTGCGATCGCATTTGCATAACCGTTAAGTTTGCGGTATCGTCGATATAAATTGGCAATTTTGATAGGCGACCAACGGCATTTACTAAGGGATCAAACTCATTTTGGGCAATTCTCCCTGAGCGCAATCTGTTACTGGCAATTCGGGCTTCGCTAGATAATAGCCTTTGGGTTAATTGTTCCCTGGACATTTCTAAACTAAAAATCGCGATGGGCAATTTTGAATCTTTAGCGATATTAGAAGCAACGCAGAGAGCAAATGCCGTATTGTGAACACAAATATCATTGGCTACAAAATTATGAGTTTCTGGAATTGTTAAATCATAAACTTGTTTATTGCCGACTGCTTCAATGCTGACAATTTCATCCCAGTAAATTTCACTGGTAGCTAAATTTTGTAAGGGAATATTGTCTAAAGCGAATGCTAGTTCAAATAATTTTTCTCTTGATAAAGCTCTTTGCTCAACCAGGATAGTATTGTAGTCCTTAATTCCAACTTGTTCTGCTAAAGTTGCCCAAGATTCTTGGTCTTTTACTACTTTTAATTCCTGGCATACTTCTAGAGGAATTAAATCATAATTAGTTTTATCCATCTTGGTTGACAAAGCTTTTTTAGCAGCATCTACTTGATCTTCTTTGCCAAAAATTCCTATTTCATTACTAAAGTTTTTGATGGATTCTGCATCAATAATAGTTATTTTCCAAGCTTGATTTCTGCCATTTTTGTCTTTAAGAGAGCGTAATTTAACAGCTGCAATAACCTTAAATCTTAATAATAGATGTTGTATTTGTTGGGCTAGCTTTTCGCTGACTGTGCAATAGGATAATTGAGGATGGTTACTTACGGACAGTTCGATCCGACGGCATTGCCCCCTTGTGGGGGAAACCAGTCTGTACCACTGTCCTTTGAGAACAGTAGCCGAACCATTGGTAGCAAAGAGTCGATTAAGAAATAAAGCAACCAATGAACGTTCTAAAGTGAAAACAATATCTGGAACGTTTTTTTGCTCAGCATTTTTTCCCCATAAGCTTAATTCTTTTAACCAAATTATTAGAATATTATCTTTTAACTTGTTAACAAAAGCTTGATTATTTATAACTTTTACAGATGGGTTCCTAGTGTTATTAGAATCATCTATTCTATAACTGAGTCCAGTAAAACTAGTTAGAGACTGAATAAATTCATCTCTTAGCCAAGAATTGCTGCTAGTAAATTCAGGATAAGTTTTCGTTAAACAACCATCTCCAATCAGATACGCTAAAAGCTTAACTTTTTCTGCTGCTATAGTTTTTGTCCCAAATATATCTATCTGACGCGGAACAGCAATTTTATCTCCTGACTTCAATTCACTAAGTTTTTGCCACCCCTGAATAGTTAAATAAGGGTGAGTGAGCGTAGTTTCAATACATCTTCCTAAACCAGTTGTGACGCGGAATACTGGCTTGATGCCATCATCGACAAAAGCTGATGGTTGAATTTGCGTAAACTTCCAGTTATCTTGTAAAGTTAAAATGCGATCGCCGTAGTTGCCAATAGTATTACGACGATGATAGATTGATTCAATCGTGGCAATGCTGCCATCGGCACAAACTAACTCGGAATTAGCCTCTAAACATTTTCCCATCGATGGCCTACCAGCAATAATAATTAGATCAGAACGACTGAACCCGCTAGTCATTGCATCTAAATCATAGTAACCAGAAGGAATACCTGGTAAAGCCGTATCTTGATGTAAATCTTCAATGGTATTGAAGGTATTAATCAAAGTTTCAGAGATGGGAATTAAACCCTCTTGAGGACGTTCTTGAGTGAGGCGAAAAATTTTCTGTTCTGATGCATCAAGAACAACTTCTAATTCTGTAGTGTTATCGTATCCCAAATCGACAATTTCGTGACCAGAAGTAATCAGTAGACGACGGATATACTTCTGGATGATCAGCTTGGCATAGCGATCTATGTTTACTGCGGAAACCGTACGATTTAGTAGTTGTGCTAGCTTAGTTGTACCACCGATTTTTTCTAATAAATCGCGATCGCTCAAATAAGTACTAACTGCCATTAAATCTGTGGGCTGCGCTTTGCTATTGAGGGTCAGTGCCGCGTGATAAATTTCTTGGTGTGCTTTGACATAAAAAGCATCTTTAACTAGAAGTTCAGCAACCCTAGTCATGGCTTCAGGATCGAGCAAAATTCCGCCGAGAATCGCCTCTTCTGCTTCAATATTAGCTGGAGGCAAGTTGTTAGTAATATCAGCCATTAGTAATAGATGGGAACAGCCGTTCGCCAGTACATAGAGATCAGCAATCAGTAAGAGGAAATCTGGATTAACCCTTACATAGTTATCAGTACAAATACTCTATAGTATACGTGAGTTCGATGAATAGAAAAATCTTGGATTATTTGGGGTCATAGGTCAGAGGTCACCAGGGGCTGAAAATGTCAGAATAATGCGCCTCTCTTTTTTTTAGTGCTATAGTGCCACAGCCTAATTTAATAGGGGTACAAAGCTACTAATTTACCCGTAGCGTGAAAAGGACGTATATTCACAAATGAGCGTGGCTTGTAACCCGAAGGTCTGAGGGAAAAGCCGCTACAGATTGAACTCAAGCGAAATGGCGGGAGGCGGATTTGAACCACCGACCTTCGGGTTATGAGCCCGACGAGCTACCAGACTGCTCTATCCCGCGCCGCTTTGCTAATATAGCACACTCAAAAAATAAATTGCAACTTTTAAATTTTCAAGCAGACAATTAATTACAGCATTGATAGTTCCCCTATGGTTTCGAGGCGTTTATAATTACTCAATTGCAGGAAAGTTTCTGACAATATTTCTGAGATGGCGGGACTAATCCAACCCATTTGCTTAAGAAGATGAATCGCAGCAGCGTACTTAGCTCGCTTCGACCCATCTTTAACCTTAATTGCTAAGCCCATACCTTCTCCCACACGACCAATACATTGAATCCCTTCCGCGCCAGATTTGCTCACTATTTCGCCTTCGCTGAGGCGCATCAACTCAGTATCAAAAGCACCATCTCCAGCGATCATGCGTGGATAATAAATCATGGCACGAACAATGCGTTCTAAATCCAAGTTACTGCTTGCTGCTAGTTGAGCATACAAATAAGCCATATGTTGCAGTTGCATCGAATAGGTAGGCACACCACAATCATCTTGTGCGCCAATTAGTTCTTCTCCTGGCATTCCCAATAATTCGGATATTTGGCTTAAAATCAGCTTTTGAATCGGATGAGAACGATGGAGATATGTATTGAGTGGCCAATTGCGATGTTTGCAAACAGCTAGCATTCCAGCGTGTTTACCAGAGCAATTGTATTCTAAACGATTCTTTTTTCCCTCTGGAATTGGACATTGAAGAGCCCTCGGGTCAACATCAGCACGCCAGAGGATATTAAAAGCTTGTCTTGCTTGTTCTGTTGTTCCTTGATGAGAGCTACAGATAATTGCTAAATCGCGATCGCTTAAATCATACCGTTGTAAAGTTTGGGTGCTAGTTACAGCTAGTGCCTGAAAAGGCTTAAGAGCTGAGCGTATAAAAGTTGAAGTTTCAGCATTACCTGCAACCAATAAAGGACGACCTCGATTATCGCAAACTGTTGCTTCAATTTGATGGATTGATTCAACAATTCCTTCTCTCAGGAGATGGACTTTTAGCAGTGGTGTGTTAGTGCGTTTTCCCCTTGTCATTCGATATTGAATTTACCAAATAGTAAGATACGAGTTTATCCGAAAATTAGCCAAGTTAAACTACTCAATCCAATTAACCCTGCTAGTAGACCCAAAGTTTTCTGCAAGCGGAGCAAAATTGGCTCTATTTCATAGCTAACAATAAGGCGATCGCGATTGAGCATTGCCGTTGGTTTAAGCCAAGTTTGCCCGTCATACCAGCCCGACTCTTCATAAAATATCCTGTCACTTTTCAGGCGATCTTTGATGTACAACCAGCCCAGATAGATTCGAGACAAAACCAATACTACCAATATACAAGCTCCAGCGATGCTAGAGGTCGCCAATTTGAGCGGATAGTGAGCAGGAGTAAAGCTGGACATAGCTAGGGGAGCCGCAATTAACCAGCTCCAAAAACCAACCCAAGCAATTTTTCGGCTATATTTGACCAATTCCAAAGTCGCCCAATCGAACAGCCAAGAGTCTTTCAACTGTTCGTACTCGTGAATCGGCTGTTGTTCTCGTGGCACTGGACAAAAATCGACTGTTGATTCGTTCATAGCAACAGATATTTAACTGGGCGGTGAAAATTCAAAGCGTTCAGCGTGTCCCCAGAACGCTTCTAGATTATAGTATTCTCGCTCTTCTGGAAGAAAGATATGGACAATAACATCTTCGTAATCTTGTACGACCCAATTACCTTCTTTTTTGCCTGAAACTCTCATTGGAAGCCTGTTAAATTGCTCTTCAATTTGGTCTTCAATCGACTCAGAGATAGCTCTTAGTTGAGTTCGAGAAAACCCCGTAATTATCACAAAATAGTCAGCTAAATAGGAGATATCTGTGACCTTTAGTAACACGATGTCGGCTGCTTTTTTATCATCAGCAGCAGCGGCTATTTTCCAAGCCAATTCTTGGCTGGTTATGGTTGATTGGATAGTATAATTTTGCTCTTGAGTAAGGATAATCTGTTCTGGTGATAATTTGCTCATTAAGGAATATCTTAAAATATGGTCTAGCGTTGGTGCTCTTTTGGTTGGTCAGCTTTAACTGAAATATTATCTGATGTACGTTTGCTGCTCAATCACTTATCTTAGTTATTGAGGACTTGTTTGCTAATTGTTTAGCTTTGGCTAAAGCCCAGTTTCTTGTCAAGATAGCGCGAGGATGTATGATTTTTTGATTACTTACTAAATATTCTAGAGAATAATCACTGGTTTGTTGTACACATTTGTAAAGATTTTCTGTAGCTACTTTACGCATTGCCGATAATTCTACGCTGTCACCTCGATTTGGTTCAAGAGCATCGGCTATGAATACTACACAACTTAATTCACTCATCAAAGGAGAACCTAAAGTATGATTGCCAATCGCTTTTAATATTTCTGGATCATCTACCTTGAACTCCTGTTGAGCAATAACTGCACCGACTTCAGCGTGTAGTAAATGAGGATGATTAGAACAGATATTATCTACAGGTATTTGTGCTTCTTGGGCTATTTTGAGCAACTTATCTGGAGAAAAAAACTTAGCTAAGTCGTGCATCAGCCCTGCTTTACCAGCTTTTTCTGTGTCTAGTTGATGGCAGCGGGCTAAAGAAATAGAAGTTTGTTCTACGCCTAAGATGTGCTGTAAACGATGGCTTGAGACATTTTCAGCTAACCAAGAGATAACGCGATCGCGCATAAACAAGAGGATTTGTTAAGTATTATTAGCTATTGTAGTAGAACTAGCTGGGGCAATAGCACTTCCTCTGATGACTGAATCAAAAAGTTGCTCGTATTTATCTAAAGCTGACTCAAAAGAATAATTTTGCTCGGCATAAACTCTGCCTTGTTCGCCCAATCTAGCTGTTAACTCTTGGTCATGATATAATTTTGCGATCGCATCGGCTAAGTCTTGGGGATCTTCTGGAGAAGTTACTAACCCGCCTCTACTTTTTCTGATCGCGCTAGCGGCTGTTCCTGTGCTGGGTACAGAAGCAATAATTGCCCTCCCACTAGCTAATAATACTTGGATTTTTGAAGGCATATTAAAATCAAGCACATTTTTCTTTTGGATAACTAGCCCGACATCTGCCGCTGCCAACATTTGAGATAGCTTGGCTCTTGGTTGAAATGGCAAGAAACGAACATTGGTCACATTATGGTCATCGCAATAGGCTTGTAGTCTGGCTTGAGCTTTGGATTCTCCAACAATTGCGATCGCAATAGGCTCAAGGTGCTGTAAGCGTTTGGCTGCCTGAATTACTGTTTCTAGCCCTTGAGTTAGAGCAATATTACCAGAGTATAAGACTACAAATTTATTTTCTAAATCATTCTCCTGGCGAAAATAATTGTTTTCTTTTGCTTGAGGTTTAATCAAATTAGTGTCAACCCAGTTGGGTATTTCGGTAATTTTGTCAGCTTTAATCCCTTTTGCCATAATGTTTTTGGTAAATCCATCAGCAATAACGCTAATTTTAGTAGCATGACGATAAGCAAAGCTCTCTAATGTTTTTAGTACTTTAATTACCTTTTGATTTTTAATTAGTCCTACATGAACTGCGGCATCAGGCAAAATGTCTTGGAGATTTAGGACAACTGGACAATTATAAATTCCGCCTAAGATAGTTGCAGGAATAGACACTGGTAGTCCTGGTACAGTTAATAAAATTACATCTGGTCTCCAACCTCTTAATGCTTGAAACATACTTAAGCAAATAAAGCTCAATTCAAATCCAATTCTATTAGCTAAACTACGTTTTTTTCTGGTCCAAATATAGCTCCTTTGAACTTTAACTCCGTTAATATTTTCGGTTTTAAATAGCTGTCCTTTATACTCTGGAATTATCTCCCCAGCAGGATACCAGGGCATTGCGGTGACCACACGAACTTCATGACCTCTATTAACTATTCCTTCGGCTAATTCGGTCATTAAAGGAGCAATACCAATTGGTTCGGGAGCGTAATTGTATGAGTAAATCAGAATTCGCATATTATAAAAATCGCTTTTGTTATATCGAAGTCAATAAAAAGTTGGCTTGAATTTAAAAAATAGTTAGAAAAATATTTAAACTATAAATCTAAGAATGGATACCCAAGGTTAGATTTACTTACGTATTTTTTCTGTTTATCTTTCTCTATCTAATCAGATGAAACACTTAGAATGGGTGAAGTTAGTTTGAATGTTTGTTAAAGATTTAATAAATTCAGCAAAAATACTGAGAATTAAGTCAGAAAATAAACGTAGACAACCTATGCAAAAAAACAAAAAATGATTGGTTTACGTAAATTCTTGGTCGCCTTGTTGTTAACCAGTGTTCTGTTCGTAACTTCCTGTACCCAACAAGCACCCTCTCGCTTTGATGGAGCGCAACAAGAAAGTACTAGTAAAGGTGCTACAGCAGTAGTTGATTCATCTCAATCTGGTGGTAGTTTTAATCGTTATTTTCCCTCGGATAGCAACGGTTATCAGCGAGTTTACACCCAAGAGAAAAAAGGTTTTGCTGAAGCCAAGTTGAAAAAAGATGGTCAAGAAATTGCGATCATGTCAATTTCTGATACATTAAACAATCCAACTTCAGTGGATAAATTCAAAGAAAGCACCAGCAAGATTGGTGGTTATCCGACGGTCAATCAAGGCAGTACTGGAACTGCTGTGTTAGTTGGCGATCGCTATCAGGTTAAAATACGGTCTAAAGATGCTTCCTTTACCGAAAGCGATCGCACTTCTTGGTTAGGTAAGTTCGATCTTAAGGGATTATCTAAGTTGAAGTAAGTCTCAATCTTTCAATAGATTGTGTCATTTGATAACTTTTAAGACCACATTAAAGACCACAAATTTAAGGAGCAAGTAGTGAGCAAATCTATTTTTGAATTGGTAGACAATCTGCCAGATAATAACGTCACCACGATGATGTTGCGATCTCTAGATTCCATAGTCCCTGGACAATGGGAAAATACGGTCGGTTTTGAAAATACGATTCATAAGGTGACTGGGGAAAGCGATGAGGGGATGATTCAGCAAATTGGCGATCGCGCTGTTCGGCTGTATAATGATAAGTCTCAAGGGTATCTCAGAGCGATGTGGCTCTATCAAACCGTAGATCGAACAGATAGAGCCTTAGGAACAGCAGCTTTGGCTAATAAGGTTGGGGATAAAATTCCCCTGCTCGGAGGTTTATTAAGCAAAGTCACTCCCAATCCCGATAAAGCTCAGTCTCTTGATTTATGTATCAAATTAGTAGTTGAACTGGTCGCCTTTTGTCAGATCAATGGTATCCCTGGGGATAGTATCGGCGATTTTGTAGGTGCTTTAAGCGACTATAGCGGTGAATCTTTAATGCGGATGGCAGCCTTAGTCTGTGTCGATGGTTTAATTCCTTTAGGCCCAGATTTTTTACTTAAAGCACAATCAACTTTAGGTGGCATTGGTCCTAAGGATCTCGAATCTAATTCAACGTTTAGTAGTGTTAAAGAATTGATCCCTGGTGGCAATACTAAAGGTCAGCTAGGTTTTATTGGCAATAGTTTCGATTCAGTACAAGGCTGGATGGCAAATTTTGTTCAGGAGCGAAATCTCACCCCACAAAAAGTCATGGGAAACTTACAAGGGTTTTTGGAATTTTCCGAGAATAAGTTAGATTATGTAGCTGCTTTCATCGATATGTCTACTAACTATTATGAGCATACCGGAACTCAAACTTTAGCCAGGCGGTTGATTGAGCGAGCTATTGATGAAATTTAAGCGTAAAGCTTTTTCTTAAACATATTTTTTGCGCATCACTAGACAGTTACGGCGATTAGGAAGGTTGAGATATTGCAATTCATCAGTTAATTTATTGATGAATTGTAGTCCTCTACCTCCTTCTTTTTCTAGTGAGCTAACCTCTTTTTCGCCCTTTTGCAATTTTGCTTTAAGGTCAAATGGTTGACCCTGATCCCAGATTCGCATTTCTAAAAAGCTAGGGAATAATTTTACTTCTAATTCAATTGGTGTATTTTTAGGTAGATTTTGATGTGCATGGCGTACAGCATTAGTAAAAGCTTCGACTAGTGCTACTTCACATTGCCAACCCATTTTTTGAGGAATTGAAGGAAAAACTAACCCCTCAAACCATTGTAGTACCTCTTTCAAGGCTTCTAATTCGGTTTTAACCTGTAAGTGAAACTGTTGAATTGCTTGGTCTGTTTTCATCAAACACTATTACCTAAATTTGCGAAAAATTTCCAGCTAGCTATTTTTCTGGCTATTGAAAACTGCGATTCGTGGGAGTTTAGGTTAAATAGTACTAGCCTGCTAATTATGGTAACCTAGATAATTATCCATCGTCGAAACAACAGTATATAATTTTACAATTGACGTGAAATTCGGAGAGAGAATTTTAATAAAATTTTAATGAAATTTTGCTTAGATCTAAAGCTATATAGCACCGCTATCTTTGCGAAAAATAATTATAATGGTTTTCAGAATTAATTTAATATCGTATCGCAAACTCCAATTTTGCTGATACTTTAAATCTAATTTAATCACATCTTCAAAGTTACGTACCTGGGAACGACCATTTACTTGCCATTCTCCAGTCATTCCAGGTTTAACATCCAATCTTTGCCACTCAGGTACTTGATATGCTTCTACTTCCTCTGGAGTGGGCGGACGAGTACCAACTAGACTCATATCCCCTTTAAGTACGTTCCAAAATTGAGGTAATTCATCCAGACTAGTACGCCGCAGAAAACTACCTACTGTAGTAATTCGGGGATCGTTATCGTTTTTAAAAAAAGCACCGCTAGCCTGATTGCTAATTTGTTTTTTCATGGCTTCAGCATTGAAACACATGGAACGAAACTTCCAAATCTGGAACTTCTTGCCCATCCAGCCACAACGAGTTTGATGAAACAAAATTGAACCTGGGCTATTAATTTTAATAGCCGCAGCAATTGGAATAATAATAATTGCCGTAATACTCAGGCCGACAATAGCACCTAAAATATCAATTAACCTCTTTAACACAGAGCGTACCGAAGGATGAGTTTCAGGCTGTTCTCGATGAGACCATTTTTCAGATGATCTAATGTTAAACATCTCAACCAACCCTGTCATTGATAAAGTTGCCATAACTGGGGGTTGAACCGATTCGAGGATTAATTCAAGATTTTTTTGTTTAGTAGCTTTTAAGTTGCCAATCAGCGCACCTACACCACTACTGTCGATAAACTTGGTTTTACCAAAATCAAGAATTATTTGTTGGCTAGGAATATTTTTTTGTAACAATTCGCTAACAGTTTGCTTAAAGGCTACTGCTTCTAAAACTGTCAAACGTTCTGGCAATTCCACAACGGGACTATCCTGGAAATAGGAAAGGGAAAACCGCACCTTCGGTGTCTCGTTAATCATTAATTCTCAATTTTGGTCTAGACCTAAAATATACTACCTTCATTACTAGCAAAGAGCCACTTGAAAGGATATGCAGATTAAAGCCCATCTTGAGCAAGCGTGGACTTAATTATTGATGGCACTTTAAATAATCTTATAAAGAACCTACACACCACAGGGGATATCGCTATTTGTTGACTTGATTTTATCTTTAGAACTGCTCTAATGCCGTCTTGATAGAATTAAAATTTAGACGAGTATTTTTAGCTTGGTTATCTGAGATCTCAGTTTTAAAGACGATTCTCCGCTCTACCAATTGGCTCTCCTCGTTCATTCATGCGCGATTTGTCTTTAGATGCGCTACGGCGGAGTGATTGAAGACGTTCTTCATATTTTTTTCTTTTACGACGACTAGGAGTCATTTCGATCAAGGTTTTTAAGGCACTACCGAGGCTTTTATAAGCATTGGGAAGAGAATAGCCAAAACGAGTCGCTAGTGCGATCGCTTTTTGGTCAGCTTCGATCGCTTCGGTGATAGTTTTTTCGCTGTTGTTTTTTTGCCACAGGCGATATCCAGAAATTCCGCACAGTGACATTGCCAGCAATAACAGCAAGCCGTCTTGTACCCAAAGCTCTCCGACTGCACCGCCTAAACCGATTGCCAAGGCTGCCATTTCCCAACCTTCTTTGGGAATAGTATCGTTTTGAATCCGTGCAACTTCATGCCAAAACAATAAATTGCGCTGATCGATCGCGAGATTATCCCATTTTGCTAAGTCTATTTGAATTTCAATTTCGTCTTTGCCGATTTCTTCGCTACGGATTAGTTGGGGATTAACTTCCGTTGAGCCTTCGACAATTACCCAGCTTTGTAATTCTGGGGGTAACAGGGTTTTTAAACGTCGCAATTCGTTAATTTCTGCCCTAGCCGAGGAAGTTGCATAACTCATACATTTACCAGATTAATACTTGGGTTTTTAGTAATTTTTAAGTTTACCTGCTTTTTTATCATATCTAAATTTATTTGCTTATCTAAAATGCTTGGGTTATGGATAGTTCCCAGATAAACTTAAGACTTAATAAATGTTTTAGATTTGGAATTACGTATGTTTAGGCTGACTAAAAAATATTTAACTTATATTGGTTTATTAAGCCTGGGTTTAATACTTAGCTTGATTTTAAATGGATTCAACCACAATTTTGCTCTGGCTGCCTCTTCAACGGCAATCACCTCAGCTACTGTTGGTGTTGAGCCGATAGGCAGCACAACACAATTAAATTTATTCCAGGCAATTATTTTGGGCTTTGTTCAAGGGGCGACGGAATTTATCCCGATTAGCAGTACAGCACATTTAAAGGTCATTCCCGTCTTTTTAGGTTGGGGCGATCCTGGAGTGGCTTTTACAGCAGTCATTCAGCTTGGTAGCATTGCAGCAGTTATTTCCTATTTTTGGTCTGATTTGGCTCAAATTACTACAGGAATGTTCAAAGCAATTCGTACCTCTAATTATCAATCCCAAGATTTTTGGTTGGCAGTTGGCATTGCGGTGGGAACAATTCCAATTCTGGTTTTGGGTCTGGCAATTAAAGTTTTAATTCCCGATTTTGATAATTCTCCTGTAAGGGGGATGACGGCGATCGCAATTGCTTCAATTGTAATGGCTTTACTCTTAGCCTTGGCTGAATATCTGGGCAATCAAAAACGCAATTTCCAGGATTTAACGGCAAAAGACGGCATTATTATTGGTTTCGCTCAGGCTTTAGCGTTAATGCCAGGAGTTTCTCGTTCTGGTTCTACCATGACAGCAGGATTGTTTATTAATCTAGATCGGGCGACAGCGGCACGTTTTTCCTTTTTATTAGGTATCCCTGCTATTACTCTGGCGGGTTTGGTAGAGTTAAAGGGAATGATCGAAACAGGTGCAGCTAGTTCGGGATTAGTACCACTAATTGCGGGATTAATTTCTTCAACAATATTTTCCTATTTGGCGATCGCTTGGCTGATTAAATTCTTACAGAGAAGAAGTACCTGGGTGTTCGTTTGGTATAGATTAGGATTTGGCGTATTTATTTTAGCTGCTATGGCTTTAGGCTGGCTAAAAGGATGAAGAAGTTGAGAACGCATAGATAATAAATAAATTGTCTACGTACTAAGTTTTTTGCATTAAAGCAGTTAAGCTCTGAGTGATGTTGGGTTAATTAAGTAATTAGTTGTTTAGATTAGAAAAACACTAATCTAAACAACTAATTACTTTTTATGACTCAAGCAATTGACCGACCAGTTAATGCAACTCAAACTAATTTTTCCATTCAAATAGATGACATTCTTAATAAACGTAAGAATTTTGCAGAGAAAGTTAAAATCGCCAAGAATAACGTAGATAAATTATTACAATGTCTAGAAACTCTTAACACCGAACAATACCATATTATGAGTGGGCTTAAAGATAAATCCACTAGATTAAAATTAGGAGATGTTAATTTTCAGAACCTAATTAAAAAACTCAGAAAAGAACAAAACCAGCTAGGAAAACTTCAAGCTAGATTTGGCAGAGATACTCTTAATATTGCAGTATTTGGAATGAAATAGCCCTGACTTAACTTCTTATCATAACTGAACGAAGGCAGAGGGCAGGCGGCAGAAGGCATCCGCGACAATTGCAGCGGGATTCAGACCTACAAGTGATTCGTCGGTGCAGAAGTAAGATTAACTCCTCTGCCTTCATCAGAAGAAGCGTGATAACTACACTGCTTATTGGTTAGGAAGTTGCGTAGGTAAGCCATGCCGTTATCCGAAGGTGTATACCACAAGGGTACAATGTCCTTTAGGGCAGACTTACCGCCTTAAACAAATTGTGACTTCCTTTTCTGAGTTTATTCTTGATATCATCAAGGTATTATGAGTCAAGCTACTGTACGACCAGCCAAAATAAGCCGTGTATTGCCAGGTTCCATCGCTGAAGAAATTGGATTTGAAGCTGGTGATGCGATTGTTTCGATTAATCATACTCATCCCCGCGATTTAATTGACTATCGGTTTCTTTGTAGCGACGAATATTTAGAGTTAGAAGTGCTGGATGCTTCTGGAATAACTCATCAGATTGAAATTGAAAAAGATTACGATGAAGATCTAGGACTAGAATTTGACACCGCTTTATTTGATGGTTTGATTCAGTGCAATAATCGTTGTCCTTTTTGCTTTATTGATCAACAGCCTCCGGGTAAACGAGAAAGCCTTTACTTTAAAGATGATGATTATCGTCTCAGTTTCCTTTACGGCAGCTATTTAACTTTAACTAATCTGACAGAAAAAGAATGGCAGCGTATTGAGCAGATGCGTCTTTCACCTCTATATGTATCGGTACACGCCACTGAACCAGAAATTAGAATTCGTCTCTTGAAAAATGACCGCGCTGGGCTGATTATGTCCCAGTTTAAATGGTTTCAAGAAAGGCGATTGCAGCTACACGCCCAAGTAGTCGTTTGTCCTGGCATTAATGACGGAATACATTTAGAAAGAACATTATTAGATTTAGCTTCTTTTCATCAAGGAGATACCCCCGCAATAGTATCAGCGGCAGTTGTCCCCGTCGGCTTAACTCGTTTTCGCCCTTCACAAGACGAATTAATTCCCGTTAACCAAGCCAAAGCCGTTGAAGTAATTCAGCAAGTACAGCAATTACAGGCAAAGTTCCAGCAACAGTTTGGTAATAATTTTGTCTGGTTAGCCGATGAATGGTTTCTCATCGCTAGACAAGATGTGCCAGCGGAATCTCACTATGGAGACTATCCTCAAATTGGTAATGGTGTAGGTTCGATTCGTCTATTTTTGAAGGAGTTTCAAGCAACAGCCAAGGAGATGTTACCGACTCGCATCGATCAACCCCGTCGCTTCACTTGGGTAGTAGGTAATGCCGTCGAACACGCTTTTCAACCATTGGTAGAACAATTGAATACTGTCGAAGGATTAGAGATTAATTTAATTGCTTTGCGTAGTGAATATTGGGGACAAGAAATAACCGTAACGGGTTTATTAACAGGACAAGATTTATTAGCAGGATTACCAGAAAAAGATTTAGGAGATGGTGTTTTATTGCCGTCTCTGATGTTGAAGCATGACGATACTAGATTTCTCGATGACATGACCGTAGCAGAAATTAGTTACAAGCTGAAAATACCAATTTTTCCCGTCAGTGGGGTAGAAGAACTAATTAACAAGTGTATTAACTAATCTTGCGATGTTACTGGGGGTTTAGAAATTCTTGTTTTTAATTCTTCTGTTGGGATGGAATAGATTTTACTTTGATGGTTTTGGGTTTCGCAGACTCAACCCAACCTACAAGATCTTCGGTCAACTTAACCTGCGCTCAATTATTCACAATAGTAAATATATTTTTTAAATATAATTTTCCCGAGGATTATCGATTAACATCAAGACAAGTACGAGTTAAATCTGTTAGTAAAAATTGGGGTTCCAGTTACTACTGACATGACGCGCTGAGTTATCTTAGTAAATAACCATGTAGTATTCAGGAAGTAGCAATGAGAAGATTAATGCTGCTGTGCTTATTCATCTTTGGAATCGGATTCGCTTTATTCAATTTCAAAGGGCTAGCGCAACAAGGTGAATTTGATTCCATTATTGTAGATTTTAAAGAAGAAGTTCCGATCGCGAAAATTAGTGAAGAAATTCAAGCAATTTCGCAACAGTATCATCAATTAGTTAATCTTAATAGTATTTTTTCGATTGACGATCGCATTTATATAGTTAAAGGAGACAAGCAAGTACTCAAAGAACTCAAGCGGTCGCCTTTAAGCAAACAGACAGAATATATCGAAGCTAACTATCAGTATCACGCATTAGAAGTTCCCAACGATCCAGACTATAGTAAGCAGTGGAACTTCCGCAATATCAATGTTGAACAAGCCTGGGATGAAACCCAAGGTGAGGGGATTACAGTTGCTGTGATTGATACTGGCGTTAGTCAAGTACCAGATTTAAAGCTCACCAAGTTGGTCAAAGGTTACGATTTTGTCAACGACAAAGCCGATGCAACTGACGACAATGGACACGGTACTCACGTAGCAGGAACAATTGCCCAATCGACCAATAATGGTTATGGCGTGGCGGGGATTGCCTACAAAGCTGGGATTATGCCCCTGAAAGTCCTTTCTAGTACTGGCGGCGGAACAGTAGCCGATATTGCTGAATCGATTAAATTTGCTGCCGATAATGGTGCAGATGTGATCAACATGAGCTTGGGCGGTGGTGGTGCTAGCACCATGATTGAAGAAGCAATTAAATACGCTAACAGCAAAGGTGTAGTAATTATAGCTGCTGCTGGTAATGAAGGCAGAAACGCTTCTTCTTATCCTGCCCGATATCCTAATGTAATTAGCGTTTCGGCTACTGATGCGGCTGGCGATAAAGCATCCTATTCCAATTTTGGCGCAGGAGTAGATATTTCCGCCCCTGGAGGTAGCGAAACTGGAAAAATAATTCAAAATACCCTCGATCCCAGTAGTGGAGAATCGGTATTTGTGGGTTTTCAAGGCACAAGTATGGCAGCCCCCCATGTAGCGGGAGTTGCTGCTTTGATTAAAGCTAGCGGTATTTCTGAACCAGCAGAAGTGCTAAGTATCCTTAAACAATCTACTCGTAAGGTACAAGAAGATCACCTAAATCACTTTGGAGCGGGTCATTTAGATGCTGGTGCAGCAGTCAAACTAGCTCTGAAAGGTCAAATCACCTTCAACGACTTCTTCCGTTGGTTACGTAATAGCGGCTATCTCAATCCTGGGTTCTGGTTGGATGGTGGTGCAGTTGCCTTGTTACCCAAACTAGGTATGGTGATTGGTTCTTATTTATTTGCTTGGTTCTTACGCAACTATCTACCTTTTACCTTCGGTTTGAATAGTGGCTTGATTTTTGGTAGTTCAGGTTTGTTCTTTTTACAAGGACTATACATATTTGACTTACCTCAATGGCCGATGCGCCTATTTGGTAGCTCTATTCCCGAATTAGGTAATCTAATTGTGGGAACTTCTAGTCTCAATCCTTTATTTGCTAGTGTTCTGATTCCTTTGGTTCTGACTATTTTATTCATTGGACATCCAAGTCTTAAATGGTTTGCCATTGGTTCGAGTATTGGGGTTGCCGCTTGTTTAGGAATTAGTGCGATCGCATATCCGACTCTATGGCTTTTGGGAGGCGGTGCGATCGCTCGAAGTTATTTAATGATCAACGCTTTACTCTGTCTGGGTTTGGCATATTTAGCAAGTCAACGAGAAAAACAAAGAGCATAAGGAAAACCATTGAGTTTTAGGTCTTGTATTTGATCTAAAACTCAAATTATTTTTAATACCGATCCAGGATTATGACGATAACAGGAACAATCGAGAAAAAAGGCTTTGGATTTGGCACGTGGGCATTAGTAGCCGAAGATGGCAAAACCTACGAACTAAAAGACGCACCGAAAGAGTTACAGCAAGAAGATATTAAGGTTGAGATACAGGGCAAAATTCGAGAAGATATCATGACGATAGCCATGATTGGTCCGGTATTAGAAATAGAATCCTTTAAGGCGCTATGAATTATCTAATTCTGTTTTAGGGCTGGGAACGAAAATGTTATGGTTGGGTTTGTTAATTGTTAATTGTTAATTGTTGATTGTTGATAGCTTTTCGCCTTCAAAAGATAAAAAATAAATCGGCACCAGTGAGGTTATCTGTTTTTACTGGTGTTTTATTAGTTTTATGGTTGCCATTATCCATTCCTATTTATCTATTGCTCAAGCATGATAGTAATTTAGCAAGCATCTTGACGATGGCTTTGCTCTTTATAGAATTACTATTTTTGTGGCGATTTTGGGGCAAATATGTTTATCAAGAGTCTAATATATTCGCAAAATACGGTTTAGTTGCCACTGCTGCTAATAGGCGAGATTTTATTGGCGGTTTGGCAATCGGTTTTTGGTTTTGCCTGGGCTTATTTATGTTTGAAGCACTTTTAGGATGGGTCAAGGTTATTACCCCTTCTGTTAGTCTGCTGAAAATTGTAGCCGAAGGGTTATTTAGTGCGATCGCGATTGCATTTGCTGAAGAATTATTGTTTCGGGGTTGGATATTAGATGAATTACAGCGAGATTATCGTCAAACGACGGCGATGTGGGTTAGTGCATTGCTATATGCTCTTTTGCACTTTATTAAACCCGTAGAAGAGGTTATCCGTACTTTGGTTACTTTCCCCGCCTTAGTCTTATTGGGGATCACTTTAGTCTTAGCTAAAAACAGATGTTGCGATCGCTTGGGGATCTGTATCGGTATTCACGCAGGTTTAGTCTGGGGATACTATATCGTTAATGTTGGCGGACTGATCGAATATACAAATCAAGTACCAGTTTGGGTTACGGGCATTGATGGTAATCCCATTGCAGGAATAACGGGATTAATATTTTTAACTGCTTTGATGATATTGGTACGTAAGTAATTGAACAAAATTAAATTCATCGGTGTTGCTTCGGTAATAGATAAGCTTTTATGCATTTAATTTATCTCTCTTTTGTCACTCTAGAAGAATTTAACGAATTTGCGTCGTTTCAGCCAAGGAAAAATCAAGGTTTTGACCCACTCTGACAAAAGAGAGATGAAATGCCTCGACTAGATGGTTATGGCGTTCTTGAAGAAATAAAAGAGCGAGCAGAATTTGAACATCTTCCCATAGCCATGTTAACTTCTCGTAGTAATGAAAAACATCGAAAAATAGCTATGAATTTAGGAGCTTCAGCTTATTTTTCTAAACCTTATAATGAGCAGGAATTACTCCAAAAATTAGCAGAGCTATTGGTGTCTTCTCATCAGGCTCAAGCCCGTAAATTAAATACGTGACAGCTTATTTTATTGGTTCTGTGCTGCCAAAACTAATATCATCAGATTCATAATCTGGTGGTTCAACATGAATCAAAACTCTTACCATGCCAAAACGCTTTTCTAAACGCTCTTCTATCTTTTCAGTGATTTGATGGGCAGTTACAATATCAGTGGTTTCTACAACTAGGTGCATTTCAATGAAAACTTGTCTCCCTAATAATCCACGAGAAGCGATATCATGGCAGTTGATCACCCCAGATACTTCCATAACTATATCGTGAATCGCTTCAGGTGCGATCGCCATTTCGTCAACTAGCCAAGGCAAATTCTCTTTAATAACTTCCCAACCACTATAGAAAACCAGCAAAGCTACGGGAAAAGCTAAAATCACATCTAACCAGATTAGTTGGGGTATGTTTAAGTTTGAGGCTTGCCATACTCCAACTAAACCAGCGATCACAATAATAGTTACCCAAATATCGCTCATTGTGTGTCTAGCATCGGCAATCAAAATTGGGCTGCCAATACGTCTTCCCACACTGCGTTCATAAAAAGCCACAAAAATATTAACTCCTAAGACAACTAGCAATAGCCATAACTCTGCTGACGATACTTTGATTGAGACGCTTTCGGTACTAAGAAAAATCTTTTCCACTGCACCTTTAAGGATTTCAAAACAAGCAATACCCAGAAAAGCAGCAATGCCTAATGCTCCTAGTGCCTCAAATTTTTGATGTCCGTAAGGATGCTCTCTGTCTGGTTTAGGAGAAGAAAAACGGTTGGCAACTAAACCCAAAATATTGTTAGCGCTATCAGTAATGCTGTGTAAAGCATCTGCCTGCAAGCTAAGGGAACCAGTCGCTATACCCAAAATGATTTTGAGTACCATTACGAACAGATTCAACAGCAGAGTTAGCCAAAGAACTTTACGAACTTGGGAGCGATTATCTTGCATTATCTAGAGAGAAATTCAACCTGGTTGTTGTTCTATAATGATAAGCTGAAAAATAGTTATGCTCTTTGTATATTAATGCCCATATAGCTAGCGGTTCTCAATTGGATGAATTACAGCCAACACCCTCGTTAATCGTTAATCGTTTTGCCTTAAAACCCAATTATTTTAAACTTAAGCATCCAAAATGGCTCAGCTGACTCTCAATCTCGTTCAAGGATCTGTAATTTGTAATTTTACGCCAGAAGCAGCTAAACAATTGCAGGCAGAAATATCTACACTGATGCAAAGCCTTAAAGCAGTTGCCAGTCGTACTTCTGGCGGTGGCGGTAGACCAACTCCTGAGAAATCGATGGAATATCGGTATACAGGAGATATATTCCTAGAAATTTTCTGCAACCCCAATATTTACCCTAGTCCTTTTGCAGCTAAAATCTTGTTGACTCTCAGGGATGATCGCATTCGCTTGACTAGCGAAGCTGAACTTACTCAGTTAATTGAAGATTTGAATGTGTATTTACAACAAGCAGCATAGCAATTAATCATTATCCCATTGTAAGTCACCAATTAGATCAACAATGCGATCGCGCATTAAAAAATTCCATCTTTCTAGTTCGCATTCAATACCCACCCATTCTCTAATGGGCAAATATTGATACAAAACATACAAAGGTTGATTAAGGTTGATTAGACCTGTCTCTACTAAATTGCAGGCTTCTTCTTTGATGGTATTTATAGAATAACGCTGTGTTACTGGTGCTGATAAAGTCATGCTAATACTTCTCTGATTTTAGATTTAGTTAATATTAATGCTTCTAGATTTAGTTAATATTAACAATTTTTTAAATCCAAACTTATTGGTATCTTTTAACAAGCATAAATAAATAAAAAACCTGGGTATTCAGGCTTATTTTTGATTAAATTAAATAGCGACCTTGTTTTATCTTAAAAGCAAGATGGTTTGCGTTCCGTTATTAAAAATGCTGGTTATTGAAAAAAGTTGTAGGGAAATAAAATAATTTAAGGATTAATCATTATCCCAGCTCTCACAGGAAACAAGATCTCCAACAGGATCGCGAAGTAGATAATCGCATTTTTCTAATTCACACTCGATCTTGACCCACTCGCGAGCAGGGATGTATTGGCACATCACATAAATCGGCTGCTGACGGCTGATTACGCCTCTTTCTATTAGTTGACGAGCTTCTTCTTTTAACGTATCGATAGAATACCTAGTAAAAACGGATGGGGATACGGTAGCAGTAGTCATGATTTATCACCGAAATATATAATTTTTAAATTTAAAACTCTACATACAACTATAAACTATATAAATCTTCATTGATAGTTAATTCTAAGTTATGCTGTATCCAAAATTACAAATATCTTGAAAAGACAGGAAAGTTCGTAAAAAACTTAAGGTTTACTAAAGAATTGCCAGCTTGGACTAAATTAAAAACCAAAATCTTGTTTCCCTTGCTGAGATCTCGATGATGCCGCAACAGGAGAAAAATTTAATAAAGTTGTTACAGCGATCGCCTGAGCCTGGGGCATTTGTCCGTAAGTAAACACCCAAGGTAAATCCGCTGGGATCAAAGAAATAAACCACTTTAATACATAAGGACTACCGTAAATAATTAAGCCTTCTGCCTGTCCTTTTTCTATTAGCTGTTGATAAATATTTTGGGCTTTTGTTGTTAAGCCCGCCTTGCCGCGAAAAGGATTCCCTCGAATGAACACCTGTAGCAAAGTTGCTCTAGAGTCGGAGAGAATGCAATCGAGAGTATTGCGATCGACTATCTGTCTTTGATAGTTAAACTGTTGGGGAATAGTAATGGCTGGAGTGTGAATATCGAGGTAAGAGGAGTTGAGGATATCGTCTACCACAATTAAATTACGGCAGTTAGCATTTGTCTGTGGTTTAAAAGGAAGATTGCCCCCTGTTTGCAGCGAATCTTGTAAAATAGATTGGCAAGTTGCGATCGCTTTTGAGGTTGCCAGTTGAGAAGTAGATTTAAGATCATTCCTAATTACTTTGCTCTTTGCCTGCCAAATACGTGCCATAGATTGATGAATTCTGGCTTCGCAAATGCGCCCAGATTTTACGGCATTATAGATAGATGCGATCGCAACTTCGGGATTGTCGGGCATTAATAAAATATCACTTCCTGCTTCAATTGCCATCACGGCTACCTCTTCGGGAGTAGCATATTTAGTTATCCCGCCCATGATTAAGGCATCGGTAACCACTAAACCAGTAAATCCTAACTGTTGTCGCAATTTACCCGTCACGATCAACGAAGAGAGTGTGGCAGGGTATTGTTGATCCCAGGCTGGAATTAATAGATGAGCAGTCATGACGCTATCTACGCCACAAGCGATCGCATTTTCAAAAGGAGGTAATTCAACTTTTGCTAATCGCGAGTCGGAATGAGCTAGAGTAGGCAAGTCTAGATGAGAATCTGTAGCGGTATCTCCATGTCCTGGAAAATGCTTGGCGGTAGTTAAAATAGGATAAGGTTGCGCACCTTTGATAAATGCCGCCGTTAAGTTAGCAACTGTTTCGGGATTATCGCCAAAAGCCCGAATATTAATTACGGGGTTATCAGGATTATTATTAACATCGACTATAGGTGCAAGTAACCAATTAATGCCCACTATCAAGGCTTCTTGGGCAGTAATCGCACCCATTTCAGTAGCATATCGTTGAGCCAGACTGGGGTTTTGAGCGTAAATCGCACTCAATGCCATTGGCGGGGGAAACCAAGTCGCCCCAGGAAAGCGTTGCCCGACACCTTCTTCAATATCCGCAGCAATTAGCAAAGGTATATTTGCCCAAGATTGCAACTGTTGCGATCGCGCTTGTAATTCAATGCTGCTACCGCCTAACAAGATTACCCCACCCAAGTTAAATTCCTCTAGCCACTCCTTTAACTGTTTATTGGAGGCTTCCCAGGCGGGGTAACGAATTTGATGGTCAAACAAATAGCCAGAGGCACGTACTACAATCGTTTGGGCAATTTGTTCTTTGAGAGTTAGACTTTGCCAATCTGGTAATTGAGACACAATGAGTTAAACCTTGTCTAGTTCGACAAGTAGATGCTTAATTAAAATCTTCACCTAATTCTACTGGTTCTGGTTTTTCTTGACGCTCTCGTTCAATTTTATTAAGTAGACTTAACATACTTACACCTCTTTCCAAAGAACGATCTTCGAGAAAAATTACTGTCGGTGCGCGTCGTAATCGCATCCGAGAACCTAATTCTCGGCGGACAAAGTTGGCAGAAGAAGCAAGCCCTTCCATAGTTTCAAGTTTGGCTTCTTCTGTGCCATAAATACTGACAAAGATTTTAGCGTGTTGCAGATCTCCAGAAACATCGACATCAGTGACGCTTACCATCCCAGCACCAACGCGATCGTCTTTTATTTCGCTGAGTAACATCTGACTCACTTCTCTTTTAATTAAAGCAGACACGCGAGCCACGCGACGACTATTAGCCATAATCTTTTCCCTATCCTGCTAACTGTAGGCTGATTCAGAGTTTTTCCGAACGCCATTATAGATTGTAGCTATTTATCACGCGGTCTAGTTTTAACAAATATTTTATCCCACTGTATTGTGGGTTTTCATATCGCTTTTAATACTTGAAACACCAGTATTTCATTCAGTGCGTAAGTCTTATATTTAATAATCAATTATTTTACTTTTGATAGTTATTGTCTAAGGTAGTATGTAACGCCTGAAAAATACTTTCTATAAATAGTTTGATTAGGCTGTTGGCAAAATTAAAAACCTAATTAACCTCAATAAAATTAGCTCAAATAAATTTACCCAACCAATTATCAGCAAATGAAGAAACAAAATTCAGAAAGTCTTCCGATTATTATAGCTGTTAGTATTGCTCTGACTGTTTTTGTAGGTCTGAGTGGAATTGTAATGTCATTTATTAGTAGTGATGCTGTTCAAGAAAAAACAGATCAAGAAGGAACAGAAGCTCAAGATGGTTTTGCTACTAACAATCAGGAAGAAGACAAAAACATACTAACTGCGCCTGCACCTGCACCTGTTGCACCCCCTAGTGGTGGTAATAGCGATGCAACTGAGTTGAATTCAGAAACAGGAATACCTACTGGGACTTATTCAAATCCACCCACGACAGTTAAGTCTTCGGGAAATTCTTATACATCCGATACCTCTACATCCGAGCAAAATTCGCCAATTAATAACTTTGGTTCTAGTAGTGTAGAGAGCAATAGTTTAATCCAACAAAATGGAACTTCAGGGATTCCTGATTATAGTAGTGCTTCTCCTAGCAATAATTACAATAGTTCCAGTTCTACCAGTCTCACTGATGGAAGTAACAGTCTCACTGATGGAAGTAACAGTCTTGTCGATCCCGCCGAAGACGATACCTTGTTAAACTCCCCAAATGCTAGCAGTAACGATAGCACCAATCTAGGCGTTAGCAGTTCTGAATCTACGGGAATTAGTCCCTTAGAAGAATCTCCTTAATAATTCCTTTTGAATAATTGGCGATCTCTTAAAACTGTTTTTTGCTTCTTCTCCTTGTAAGCGTTTGTTAGACTGCTTCTATTGGAGTGCATTACTAACCCTGTATCAGTAGGGTCTAATTTAAAAGATAAACGTAGGCTGTTTCGGTTTCTAAAAAGAGTTTCGATCTCCTTTCAATCTGATTATTCTTGGCAATTTCAAATATTGGCCATAAATTAGTTGAACCTGGCGACGTAAAATTTTTCACAAAATAAGTATTTTCATAAGTCTGATCATTGAGAAAGTTCCCCTCTATTAGCAGGATTCTTTTAGGGTGTATTACATAATTTCCTATTTGACAAGTATCGACGATTTTAATATTTCTGTGAGTGATGTGCGTATCAATGTAGTTGTATTGGTTGTTGACTAATCTTTTACGCTTGATTCTTGGATCACAAATTGTTGAATTAGCTGGTAGTTGATTTAGTACTTGGATTGTTTCTGCGGTACTGGTCAACCTATTTTGACTATATTTACTTAGCATAAACTGATAGTCATATATCAAATTCTGAAAAGAGGAAAAAATAATAATAACTCCCAGAAAAACTACTAATATCCTGTTTTTAAGTTGTGAATCATCCAAGTATGCTAATGATGTAACTGTTAGAATAATAGGAGCAAACAATATGACTAGTTTATAGTAAAATATGGCTGTTGTTGAATCAATATTTGAGGCAGAAAACAAATAAATCAACCAAGTTGAACACAAAATATACCAAATGTATTTATTTCCCTTGAACCTGGTAATTCCCAGATAAGTAACTACACATAAAAATATGACCGACGTTACTAAAGAAAACCATGATGAATTCCAGAAATAAGCTTGTTCGACTAGCTTAAAATAATTGAGAAATAAATTTGAGAGCTTGCTCCATAAATTGCTCAATAAGCCAGTACTGTTTGATTTAGAACTTGCACTAACTATAGTTTTGAAAATCTCTTTTGTATTGCTAAAATGACGATCAACTTCACCAATCCAGTACGGAAGCAGAGCAATTAGGGTAGACAAAACAGATAAAGTGGGCAAAAGCATAAGAAATTTTCGATTGATTTTAATAGCTCGAAAAACAAATATTAAAGAGCTAAATATAAAAACGATGGGCATAACAAACAGTGTTGAAGAATGTAAACTGATTAAAATAGCCATAGTCAATCCATAACAAATCCATAATATGGCTTGAACAATTAAAGAAAAATCACATTCCATTTGTAGCTTATAAAGCAAAGTAAAAACCAGCAAAAAAAAAGGTATTGAGCTAGGATTCCATTGAAAATTGCTGATAAATATTTCTCCAAAAAGAAGACTATACCAAAAGCCTGCTAAACCACTAAGAAAAACTCTCACTGGAGCTTTAACATTTTCTAAAAGTTCGTAGGTTAAATAGATTAATAATGGAATTGACAAAAAGGAGAATAGAGCATTCGGCAATGCTTGAAAAACTGGATTGGCTCCTAAAAGAGTAAAGGGAAAGAAAAGATAATAATAAAGAGGCAAGATATGGTGGTGACCGATAGTAGTACTAGGGCCGAGTGTAGGAAAGTTCCCCTGCCATATATTCATCACCGCAAAGGCATCTCTAATTTGGTCAGGATCGGGACCAATATCGAATGTTACATATTGAAAAACCGCAAAAATTCTTGTAAAAAAACCAAGAGTAACTGCTAAAAATATCAGAAAATAGCCTGTTAATTTCATAGTGAATTATTACTTGTTTAAAATTTAACTATTTAGTTTTTTTGTCGGTCTTTTTTACTTATTTAAATTAGCTTAAAATACTCAATGTAGAAAATTAATTGAGACCGAGAATTTTGATAAATGGTACTGTTAGATAAATGTATATAGGCTCTCTAGCGTCATTTCCAAAGATGTTAAAAAATGGAGGAAGAAATTTACCATATCGATCGCGTAGAGTTTCTAAAATCGAGTAAGACTCATAACCATTTGCAGCTTCATCGCAATTAAAACCACTAGGTATTGAATCTAGTAAAAATAATCTCATTAGAGTAGCAAGAGCCAAAATTGAGAATAGATATATGAGAGTATTATTTCTAAATCTATTGATAGGTTTGTACTCAAAAACTCCACCTTATATTAAAATTGTTAGACTCGGCTCACAATTATACAAGATGATAAATTAAGCAGCTACTAATTATTATTAGTTTCTATTATCTAGACTTATTTTGTTTTGCTCAAAACTCTAATTTGAGTGCTGAAACAAGTGGCCGATTAAATATAAAGAACCACATAAAATAATTAATGAGTCTGTTTCTGACTGACTATAAACTTTGTCTAAAGCTGTAAATATATCTTCGTAAGTTTCACATTTATCTAAGCGCGGGCAAACCTGCCGAGCTACAGTTACTAATGCTTCGGGATTAGCACTACTATGATCCGGCACTGGTACTAAATGCAGTTCATCTAGAGGCTCTAAGAGGACTTCAAAAATATCTTCATGGTCTTTCGTGGATAACATTCCCATGATCCAAATAACAGGTTTTTGGAGGGTATCGACATATTGACGTAAAGCGATCGCTGCTGCTGGATTATGCGCCCCGTCAATCAACAGAGGACGGTTTTGCCAGGTTATCCATTGCAGCCTACCTAACCAGCGAGTTTTACTCATTCCTGTTTGAATAGCTAGTTCAGGAATTTTCCAGCCTTGTTGCTGTAAAATTTTAATTGTTGCGATCGCAATTGCTGAATTGCTTAACTGCACTTCTCCCAGTAAGGGTAAAGGATATTCAATATCCTCATATTTTGCCCACCTGGGTTGATCTTCAGTTGAGATTTTAATTTCTTTTGCAGGTTCAATCCAGATTGCTGGACAATTTAACTCTTCAATTTTCGCTGTAACTATTTCTTTGGCCTCGGGGGGAAGCTTACCAATGATCGCAGGGCAATTTGGTTTGAGAATACCAGCCTTTTCACCTGCAATATCGGCTACAGTTGGGCCCAGATGCTGCCAATGTTCTTTACTAAGAGAAGTGATTATACTGACTAAAGTGCGATGGGCTTTGCCCTTACAGGAAGCATCGCCAACGTTAGTGGCATCAAGTCTACCTCCTAAGCCTACTTCCATAACTGCTAAATCGACTCGCGATCGGGCAAAATATAACCAAGCTGCGGCGGTGATAACCTCAAACTGAGTCGGACTTTCGGTATTTGGCTCAATAGCAGCTTGAATATCTTGTAATATTTCAACTAAAGTAGTATTTGCGATCGCTTGTTCGTTGAGATGAATTCTTTCTGTCCAATCTAGTAAATGGGGAGAAGTATAGCGACCTACTCGGTAACCACTTTCGGTCAAGATCGACGATAGATAGGCACACACCGAGCCTTTGCCATTTGTCCCCGCAACGTGAATAATAGGGACTTGGTCTTGAGGATTTCCTAAGTCAGCGAGTAATTTTTCAATCCGTTTCAAGCCCAGATGTACGCCAAAACGTTGAAAAGGTTGCAGCAGAGATTCAATTTGAGCGTTAGTTGTCATGATTTTTATACTGTATTTTAATTTTAAAACACATTGACAACTAAAATTTAGTTACTTGAATCCAGTCAAGTTAAGAAAGGACGCAATTAAAAGTAAAATTTTGGGTCGAGTCATCAGACCTCGTGCGATCGCCTGAACCAGATAGCCTAACGGCTCAAATCAGCAGCGGCAGGTAGCCCCGAACTCAGTACCAGTGGCTTTTGATCGTCCGCGGCATTTGAATGGTTATGCTGCATCGGCATATCAGCGTACCTACGTGCCAAAGTGGGTAAGTGCTGCACGGAACGCAATGAACCAAACCGCGAGGGTGGCGAACAGATAGAGGTAGAATCGGAGCATGATGAGATTGAATGTACAGTGGACGATGCTGTGTAATGCGCGAAACACAACGAAGACCCACGCAGCATTCACATACACTGTATCCACCTGCTTTGTGATGAAAAGATATAGAACAAGCACATAGAAAAGTACCGGAATCTCGAACAGTAGCAGAATTGAGACTGATGACTCGATCTAAAACCATTGCATTTTTATGTCTCAGCTTCACCGATCATTATTATGCAGTCTAATTACTTATTATACTGAACGCGATCGCATTGTTAATTCAGCAATGCCCTAAATAAGAAAGTGCGATCGCCCAAACCAAATAGCTTTTGAATATCTCGCGCGATCAATACCTTATATTGTTTCAATCAGAGAAAGATACACAATTTTTAAACATTATAATTAGATTTTACTTCAGCTACTAGTTTAGTAATTAAATCGATTGCCAAACAATATGCCCCGCCATTGCAAACGTTACCCAAACCCCCAACTGATAGGACAAATTACGCCAAGGCTGGATCGCCTTGAGATAGCTGATCATGTGAATAATCCGCCCAATCACAAACAGCGGTAGATAAATCGCAAATCCCTCTGTCCAACAGCCCAATTGCAAATAGGTCATCGCGACAAATAGGAAAATCGGAATATTTTCACCATCATTGCGTATTACACTTTGTGCTCGATCAACCAGTTCACTGCGCTGTGCCGCATCCGGCTTGTGCCCAAACAATTTATCAAACATCACGGCATCTTCGGGATTAGCGAAGCCGCGATGTTTATATCGTCCATATCCCTGCACCAAAACTGCCGCAAACATTTTCACAAACAGCGCGACCACCGTTAGTCCGTAAAGCTTCCAACTATCCATCTGTCATGTCTCCGAGCGTCAAATGATCAACACAGGCTCCAGATTATCTCCCCGATGCCGTGCCAGTGAGGTTAACTAGATAATAAATTGAGCAGTTACTAAAGTAAAGTAGTTACTGTTTAGTAACCGAATGACCAGTTAGAAACTGACGCGATCGCATTGTTAATTCAGCAAGCCCTAAATAAGAAAGTGCGATCGCCATAATCCAATAGCCTAAAGTCATGCAGCGATCGCGATTGATTAGCCCCAAAAAAGCATACCTTGAGGCTTACATCTGTACTTAGAGCTTCTTGAAGTATCTGGCGATTGGTAACAGCCCGAAGCCTAGCTTTTCATAGGTGCGACGGGCTGGGGCATGACCGGGATCACATCCTGTCTCGACCATAGCAATAGACATCCCCGCATCTTTCATCCAATCAAGAGCGAATTCCATAAGAGTGCTGCCAATGCCGTGACCTTGAAAGTCTGGATCGACAGCGACCATGTAGATTTCACCCATGCTAGACTCGAAGTCTAGTTTCACGGCTACAAAACCCACATTAGAACCTGCATCGATAGCAACCCATACATTTGTGTCTTCAGCAGCGCAGACATCCTCGACAGCTTTCTGCTGGCTCACACGCCAATCATCGAGATAGAATTCTCGGTACACGTCAGCGTCCATCGCGTTCTGAATCGAATCAAAGACTGGAGTCCATGCCCGAAGCGAAAGACGAATAACGGCATCAAGTTGGTAGGGGTTGTATGGTTTAATTTGCATTTCGGTATGGACTCTAGAATACGCCGGAGGGTTTTAAGCGATGAAGCAACATAACTACACTCAGCAAAATGCTCTGCGATCGCATTCGCGATTAATCTAGCAGATCTAAACTAAAATGCGATCGCCAAAACCAAATAGCCTAATGATTGAGTTGAACCGCACGGCGACGGTACCGTCGCCGTGCGGTTAACCGTCGTGCGCTGTCGGTTCCAAGGAAGTGTTGTTGTGGCTGGTGATGGATCTAGTATTCCCAGCCACTAACATTTAATACCAGCCAGAACAACTATTTATTATACTGACGTTTTCCATATAACTAGCCTATTATATGGGGGAGTTAAACATAATTCTTCAGTATAACTCCCCAGACTTAGAACTATTTTATCAAAAAGCTTAGAGCTATAGAAACTGAGACGATCGCATTGTTAATTAGGCAGCACTCCTAAATAAGAATTTGCGATCGCCTGATCGTGGCGCAATTGCTCTGGTGTACCAGTTTTAATAATTCGTCCTGTCTCTAACAGATAAAGACGATCAGCAACTGAGAAGGTTGACTGTGCCATTTGATCAACCAATAAGATCGAGACTCCTTCATCACGTAATGAAGCAAGAGTTTGATAGAGAGAAGCAACTAATTGAGATGCTAATCCTAAAGAAGGTTCGTCTAGAAGTAAAATTTTCGGTCGTGCCATCATGCCTCGTGCGATCGCCAGCATTTGTTGTTCTCCTCCTGAAAGCAAACCTGCTGGTTGATGGCGAAGTTCTTTGAGGAGAGGAAAGCGCTCAAACATCGCTTCTATATCTATCTCAATTCGGCGATCTCGACGATGAAATGCCCCTAAACGCAGATTATCAATGACAGTTAATTCAGTAAATACTTGCCTTCCTTCGGGAATCAAGACAATTCCTCTGCGTGCTAGTTGCTGGGGCAACAGTTTAGTTAAGTTTTTGCCCCGAAATAAGACTTGTCCCGACTGAGGAGGAAGCAACTGAACGATACTTTTAAGTAACGTGGTTTTGCCCGCACCATTAGCCCCGATAACTGCGATTAATTCTCCCTGACGCACCTCCAGGGAGACTCCTTGCAAAACTTGCAGATCTCCATATCCTGCTACTAAGTTTTCAATCGTCAAAATTGGTGATGTTGACGCAGAATGAGAACGAGTCAAGTTGCTGGTAGAAACTCCTAAATAAGCCGTTAGAACTTGTTGATCGCTTTGTACTGTGGCTGGAGTCCCCGTACAGATTACTTTCCCATTGTCGAGAACAACTATGCGATCGCTAATCTTCATTACTAAATTCATGTCATGTTCGATGGGAATTATCTTAATTCCCGCATCAGCAAGGCGACGGAGTAGCTTTGCTAGCCAATCTCGCTGTTGCTGTCCCAATCCTGCAACTGGCTCATCTAACAGCAATATTTGGGGGCTAGTAGCTAAAGCCCGAGCAATTTCGACTAAACGGCGATCGCCAAATGCTAGACTGTCTGCACGAGCATGAATATCGCCTCGATAGCCGACAAAGCCTAACAGTCCGATTAATTCTTGAGCAGATTTTTTGCCTTGTCGCTCCAAACCGAATAAAGCAGCCAAGATGTTGCCCAAATTATTACCTGAATAGGCAACTCGTAAATTATCCAAGACGGAAAGAGAATTAAACAGACGAGTAGTTTGGAAAGTTCGGCTTAAGCCACCACGAACTAGATCTAGGCTGTTCTTGTTGGTTAAATTCAGCTCGCCTAAATGAACGCTACCAGATTGAGGACGATAAAAGCCAGTTAGGAGATTAAGTAAAGTAGTTTTGCCAGCACCATTAGGCCCAATTACCGACGTTACTGTTCCTGCATCGGCAACTAGATCTACGTTATCTAAGGCTTTAATGCCGCCAAAACTAATCGTCATCTTCTTGACTTCTAAAGCCAAATTGTTCTGATTTTTTACTACTAGTGCTGGCAGATCGTCCAAAGACATTTCTGGCGCATAAACAGGATTAGAGCGATAAAAACGACGCAGAAAAAAGCTTGCAACTCCTTCTGGTGTAAGCCAAAGAGTGAGTAAGAGTAAAATTCCAAAAACTAAAAGCTGATATTCGGCAAAATTGTTGAGCAACTCTGGTAGAATTACCAAAGCGATCGCGCCTACTAGTGACCCTGCTATTGTTCCCAAACCACCTAGAATAACTACTAGAAGAAACAGAATCGAACGGTGGAAGGTAAAACTGTCAGGACTGATAAACCCTACCACCGAAGCAAAGAAAACCCCGCCTAATCCAGTAAAAGCGGCTGATACAGCAAAAGCCATCAAACGAATTGTCAGTACATTCAAACCCATAGCAGTAGCGGCAATTTGATCATCTCGTACCGCTTGCCAAGCCCTGCCCCAAGCACGCTCTTTGATAACAGCAAAAGACATTACAGCTAAGATAGCAGCAATCCACGCCAGTAAAACCACATCTCGCAAAGCTGGCTGCAATCCCAAAACTGTAGGTTTAGGAATATTAAAGATGCCGCCAAAACCGCCCGTCAAATCGACCCATTCAATTAGTACGCGCTCGACGATAATGCCAAAAGCGATAGTGACCATTGCTAAGTGAGGCCCTTTAACTCGTAAAGCAGGTGCGGCTAAAGCTATTCCTGTTCCTGCCGCAGCCATAATAGCGATCGCTGAGGCTAGCCAGAAGTTCCATTGCAGTTTAGTCATCAGCAGAGAACCTGCATAAGCACCAATGGCTAAAAAGCCCGCATGACCAATCGAAACCTGCCCCGATAGCCCAGTTAGAATGTTTAAACCCACACCCACTAGAGTAGTAATCGCGATCGTCCCTAAGATATACAAATAATAAGTATTAGGAGCGATAAAGATGGTAACAAGGGCAACAACTATTAATCCCAACCAACCGAGATAGCGCATGAGCAGAATTCAGTAATGTTTAGTTATTAATATTTGACATCTCTCTTCCATGCCACGTAAACCAAAACCTTGATGAGCAGCCTGGGGATTGAATCCCCATCCTTGATCAATGAGCTTCAAGTGGCAGGGTCTAGTGTTCCCCAACTTGCAGCCTCCACCCCCTCTCGTTGATACATCCTCACGAGCAACTTGTAAATTTCACGGTCTCCACCAATAAACGTTTGTAGGTATGACCGCCAGCACCTAGCCAAAGACTGTACCGGGACGCTAGTTAGATCCGTATCTTTATTCATCTCAGCACGCACTCGGGTAAGTAGTTCTTGCCACTCCGTTTCTCCTTCACGAAATCGTGCTTCAAGGACTTCTTGCTGTTTTGGTGTGAAGCATTGCTCGGTCATTGTGATTGTTTCCATTGCTTGCATAAGATGTTCAACCGTAAACGATTGTGTCATTTGGAATTCTTTTGCGATCGCATCCAAGCGATTGAGTAGTGTATTCAATAAAACAATTTGCTCTCGTAGCCGTGTTCGATGCAGATCGATCACTTGCTGAAGCGAGAAAGCCGAGTTTTCCAGGCACTCACGGATTTCCTGTAGGGAAAAGCCGAGTTGTCGCAGCGACATGATTTGCTGCAACCGAATGATATCCCGCTCAATATACAGCCGATGTCCACTCTCAGTGCGGTGCGAAGGTGATAGCAGCCCAATTTCGTCGTAATAGTGCAACGTCCGAATTGAGATTCCAGTTTGTTTTGCCAGTTCACCAATTTTTATGATGGTAAGCATCATCACATAGGCTCCTGTTTGCCAGACGAATGCGGTTGATGAATTGATTCTAGACCCTGACGTTAGGTGAGGTGCAAGAGCAAACTGCAAAATTCCGATCTCAAGTTTTCTTCAACAAATGTTCTCTTATTCCTAATAATCTGGGCTTGACACTAGACTTTTTTGATTTGATTCTTGCCAAATAGTCCATTAGGACGAACTGCTAAAGCTAAAATTACTAAAGTAAAACCAATTATTTCCCGATAACTACCTCCCAAATATCCTGCTGCTAAAGATTCTCCAATGCCATAAAGCACTCCAGCGATCGCAATTCCCCAAGGACTATTTAAACCGCCAATAATCGCCGTGACAAATGCTTTTAACCCCAATAACGTACCCATACCAGCCGAGACATTGTAAATGGGTGCAATCAGAATACCAGCTATTCCAGCCAAAACAGTAGAGAGAGCATAGGAAAAAGCGATCGCTCCTTCGACATTGATGCCCATAAGTTTGGCTGTGTCTGGGTTTTCGCTAGCAGCCAGAAAAGCCTTACCCCATAGTGTATGGGTAAAGGTAAAACGAATCAAAAAAGCGATCGCCAGACCAACTACAGGAGTCAGTAATTCGAGCGGAAAAATGCCAAAATCAAAGATGGTTATTGGTGTCTGGGCTAAAGGAGAAGGATAAGCACGGACTTCTTTGCCAAAAGTGACCATTGCCAGATTTTCGGCAATAATGCCGACGGCAATAGTAGTTAGCAACCAAGAATTTGAACCATTAACGGCAAAAGGACGCACCGCCAATCGTTCGATTATTAAGCCAGAAACAGCGCAGACAAGTAAAGCTAAGGAAATTGCGATCGCAATATGCCAGCCCCAGGTGATATTAAATAAATAACAGATAACTGCCCCCAACATCACCGACGCACCTTGGGAAAAATTCATGGTGTTGGAGACAGAATAGGTAATTTGAAACCCCAAGGCAATTAAGCTATAAACGCTGCCAATAGCAATACCAGAAACTATAAATTGCTGTAACACCTGGTTGACTCACCAAAAAGCTATAAGCTACAAGCTATAAGCTATAAGCTTCTAATTACTGGGAAACCGACGAACCAAAGTTCACAAAAGTACGATTTTGACAATCCCCACGCCTAGAATGCGGGGGATTCTTGGTTCATCGACAAACCTCTATTTTAACAGGTTCTCACCAGTCAAAACGGAATTATAGTTATGGAAGCAACAGGGGAATGGACACCTCTGACTACTATGTTGCAGAAAGGTTGGACATTGAAGTATTTACAACAAATAAGTAGAAAATAATTATTTACTTTGTTTACTTCGTATAAAACTAATTATGCTGCTAAAGCCTTATTGTGTATACAAGGTATACGTCGTATAACGTATAACACAGCATGATCTTTACGCTGTCTACTTATCTTAAGGTGCTTCAATGAATATCTTTTTCTCGCCTTGTGGTAGTTTTTAGACTGCGGTTTAGCATTTTTTCTAAACTTTTTAGACTTAGCTCTCTTTTATCACTCTCGGAGAATTTAACGAATTTGAGTCGTTTTAGCTAACGAGAAATTAAGGTTTTGACCCACCCTGACAAAAGAGAGCTATGATGCGACAAAATATCAGCGAATTGCCTTACGTTTGGGCATTATCAATTCCATCTAAAGTTTATTCTTACTTTGATGTTGCGATCGCAATTTTATATCTTCTAATTAGGCAAAATAATATCAAAGAGAGTAAATCAATTTAAAAGTTTATGCAAAAGAGATTCTAGCTGTTCAACAGATTTAAAAAGACGATGAGCTAAATATTCCTTGGCAGAATGCCAGACTAACTCAGCAATGACATTATTGAAAGCAAAAAAGAACTCGCAGAACAAACAGTAAATGCGGGGGAACAATGGTTGACAGATTTAGATACTAATAGTTTGCGTAACTTATTACTATTAGACCGCGATGCAATTATTGACAAATAGCGACATAAATAGATCAACGAACTGAGAGGGACGAAATAGAATCTTTTGGGCGATAGAGATAACTTAGGAGGCGAGCAAAAATAATGCGCTCCTGAATTGCGTCGCTCAATCACTTTAGCTACCTCAATCCCATCATTACTGCTAAATATCTTACAGTTTCTACTGCTTGTATTTTGATTAGATATAAAGCTTGAACTTTGGCATAATTCAAAGCTGTTTTTTGCTTCTTCATTAAAGACTTTAGAGTCTCTTGTGATTCGGCGATCGCAATTTTTGGTACTCCTGGCATCAGTTTTCGTAGTTATTTTATTTCTATATTAAGTCTCCAGTTACTTTTGATAAATGGTATAAGTTAGTTTATATAATTAGACCAGAATGCCTAATTACGCTCAATTGCTAAAGACAGTACAAGTATGTCAATCTTTATCAGATTTACAACAAGAGATTTTACTATTCATCTACGATTCTGATAGAGAGGAATTTTTTATCTTGGCTGGCAAACGAGCAATCATAGAAGTAACAATACACGTTGATACAAGAGTAGAGGTAGAAATAAGTGAATTATAAAGAAATGTCGTTAAAAGAGCTAAGACAATACGTTTTAGCTAATCGTCAAGATAAGGAAGCGTGGACAGAGTTTAGATCTAGACCTAGACCTAACGCGGTAACACTTCCTGCTAATACAACGCCTGAAGAAATAAATCAGATTTTAAGAGAGGCAATAAATTATCATGAAACTTAATTAATATAGTTAGTTTTACTGAATATATTATTAAGTTTAAATTACTTTAAAAACTTCTACAAGAGTTGAATTAACTAATAGTAACTGACCAAAAGGTACTAGTAAAAGCTATTTAATGCCGTGTGAGAATAACGCAGAATTTACACTAACACCATGAGAATTGACGATATTACGCTCGCTGCGTCTTAATCATTTTAGCGATGCGCCCCACAAGGGCGAAGCCCATTGCAGAGCTAAAATAAAGCGATTGCGATACAAGTTGATAGTATACTAACATCTTGTATAGTCCTATATGGCGATCGCAAAACGTGAATAAATGCGGACGAAGCCGATCGCGATGCTCATCGCCACAGAAACTGATAATATACAAGAATCTTGTATATTTTTAAAAAGCGATCGCTATCTGTGCAGGGGAGTCAAGTTAAGAATATACAAGAGCTTTGTACAGGGAAGTCAGATTAAGGATATACAAGATGCCTATATATCCTGCACACGAGCGAGTATTAGGGTATATAGGCATCTTATGTAGTCTAGGCTAGTCACGCTCCGCGATGCGATGCGCGGGCAAAGCCCATCGCCTTATAGTTTTAGCGAGATTTATAGCAATTTAAGATATACAACCATCTTATGTAGTATTAGTCCCTCGAATGAGCGATTAATTTGGCGATCGCTCTAGCTGCGCGGTAGCGCAATCGCACTGAGTAACGGGTGAACGAAAAAAGGTGTGGGAGAGGGAGATAGGGTTAGCGACTAATTTACGATAACATAGGTAAAAGCTAATTAAAATTTTAACTCCCGAC
>Ga0114940_10000164_pt1 | contig 42092 bp, 31 predicted proteins | sample ColdCreekSource_FD_87195 | JGI IMG/M metagenome (GOLD analysis project Ga0114940, IMG submission 87195) | Groundwater microbial communities from Cold Creek, Nevada to study Microbial Dark Matter (Phase II) - Cold Creek Source | ecosystem: Environmental > Aquatic > Deep subsurface > Groundwater ...
CCCGATCGCGTGCGCACCAAGCTCACTTACAGCGTGCGCTTCAGTGACACGTGGACGAGCATCGCAGATCAGTTCCACGTGGAGTCCGCGACGCTGCGCGCGAAGTGGAATCCGCAAGAGAAGGAGCTCCACGTCGGGCATCTCCTGACGATCTGGATGGAGCCGGAGGTTACGCCTCCGTCGCTACCGACTCGCAACTTCGATCTCGTTCCGGTGACTGAAGGCGGCATGAGCGTGGGTTTCCCCGACGCGGGCCGGCTCGCACAGGGCGTGCGGATCCCGGAGAACCCGGCGCTCTACACGATCCGCAATCCGGACAAAGCCTTTGGCTCCACGCACGCGATTCGCGTGCTTCAAGAGTCGATCGCGACGTTCCGCGCAGAGACCGGCTACGATCGCGCGCTGTTGCTGTGGGACATGAGCACGCGCGGCGGCGGACGTTTCGGGCCACACCGCTCGCATCGTACGGGTCGCGATATCGACATCGGCTTGCCGATGCGTCCGGACTTCGTGCACGGCGTCACGCAGATGAAAGACCCAGTGGACTGGGAAGCAACGTGGCTGCTCGTACGTTCGCTGATCGAGTCGGACCAGGTTCGCTACGTGTTCTTGTCGCGTCCGCAGCAAGCCGGCTTGTACAAGGCGGCAAAGGCGTGTGGTGCCACGCGCGAAGAGCTCGAGCGCTTGATCCAGTATCCGCGCGTACAGAAGGTCGGCATCGTGCGCGACTCGCCAGGGCACACGGGGCACTTGCACGTGCGCTTCTTGTGCGGTGACGAAGAGCCTGAGTGCTTGGAGTTCTGATGCCGCTCGCGGCTGCGAGCGGCGGTTCAGCGTTCACATCGTTCACATCGTTCACATCGTTCACATCGTTCACATCGTGGCGCCGGCATTGATCCAGTCGCACAAGAGCTGGACGTCGGCGTCCGGCAGCGGCTGGCCGAGTGGCATTTGATCGCCGCACGGCGGGTTCGGACGCAGCTTCAAGTAGAGCAGCGACTCCTCGCACTTGCCGGGTGTCACAAGCTTCTGCGTGGCTGTGCCGCACGCACCAGGTGCCCCACCTGCGAATGCAGGCTTGTCGACCAACGTCGCGAACGCTGTCGCTTGGCTGGTGAAGTCGATGTCGACCTTGATCGCGCCTGGGTGACAGGTCTTGCAGCTCGCGAGCACGCGGTTGTAGACGGCCTCGAACGTGGCGCCACCACCGCCCGTTTCCAATGGTGTAACGAGATCACCGAGGCTCTCGGCCGGGGCGCCTGCACCCGTGACGCCGGCGACGAGCGGCGCGCCGCAAGCCAACCAGTTACGCACAGTCGACTTTGAAACATCGGACTTGATGTTGGTGAGTGGCGTGACCTGCGCCTTACCGTCTTTGTCGAGCGCCTTCCACGCTTGATCACCGCGCTCGCCCGCCTCGCCCGGAGGCATGGTTTCGGCCGCGATCTCCCCCCAAAGAGACCCTGCGTGGTCGCGCACGTGCGAGATCCCGTCACGAAGTGCATCGACATTGGCAGATGAAGATGCGGACGTCAGCGGCGCGAGATCGAAGTTCAGGCCATGCGGCGCGCCTTTGCGGTTCGCATTCTCTGCGTACGCCGAGTGACAAACACCCTCGGCGCAGCTCGCTTGGATGAGCGCTTGGCCGGCGTAATACGGGGTGCCGTTGCTCGCGTAGACCACCTGCGTGGCGGCGTTCATCTGGCAAGTGCCGAGATCTTCAGCGCAACCAGCGACCGTCGATGTCGATGCCAAGGCGACGAGCGCAAAACAGGGAACTACACGCATCCAGCTACTCTCCTGATTTTCGAGGCGTCACCATGCGCTGAGCCTGGCTTGGGGTCAACCATCTGTACGAATCGGCTAACATGTCGGGACGACTGAATACACGTGTGTCGGTTGCGAAAACTGTCAGTCAGTCCGAATCAGTCTACAGGAGTCTGATCAGACTACGGCTGGCGCCGCGACGCAGTTCGTTCAGAATGCGCCATCGAGATGGCCGCAACCTCTCTAGCGCAGAAGTACTTACGCGCCCTGTGCCTCAGCCTATGGCTCAGCCAGCCGTTCTGGCTCGTCGCGGGCCTAGCACGCGCGCAAGCGGCCAGCCGGTGTGGGGAAGACGCCGAGCTACTAACACCTAGTGCCTGGTGCACAATCGAACGGTCCAGGTATTTGCTAACGGAGACCGAGCTGATCACGCCCGACGCGTGGAGCACGCTGCTGGATCCGTTCGCAGACCATGTTCCTGAATCAGAGCTGGTGACGCCCGACGACTGGCGCGTGCGCTGACTTTGCAGCCGTCAGCTGCAGCATTCAGATACCGTCGCCGTGCGGCACGACCACGTGCAAGCCGCATTCGCGCTTGGTCGATTCTTCCCACCACCAGCGCCCTTCGCGCTCGTGCTGCCCGGGATGAACGGGCCGCGTGCATGGCTCACAACCGATCGAGATGAAGCCGCGCTCGTGCAGCTCGTTGTACGGCACAGAGCGCTCACGGATGTACGACCAGACCTTCGCCGAGCTCCAGTTAGCGAGCGGGTTGCTCTTCAGCAACACGCCGCTGCCGGCTTTGCCCGCGTTGCCTGCATCTGCTTGCAACACAGGGACCTCTGCACGTGTCGGGCTCTGATCGCGCCGCTGACCGGTGATCCACGCGCGATAGTTCGAGAGCGCGCGCTTCATCGGCTCGATCTTACGAACGCCGCAGCACTCCTTGTGGCCGTCTTCGTAGAAGCTGAACAGGCCCTTCTTACGCACGAAAGCTTGCAGCGGCTCCGCCTGCGGCGAGTACAGCTCGATCTCGATGTTGTAGTGCGCGCGAACCTTGTCGATGAACTTGTAGGTCTCGGGATGCAGTCGACCGGTGTCCAGGCAAAACACCGAGTAACGCAGGCCCAGACGCGCAGCCATGTCGATCAACACCACGTCTTCGGCGCCACTAAAGGCGATCGCACAATCGGACCCGAAGCGACCGAGCATGTAGCGCAGCGTATCCATCGGATCCGCGTGCGCGAGCTGATCCACGAGCAGCGGAATTTCCGCCTCACTGACCGGCTGGGGCGCGCTCGGTGTCGCCGGAGCGGCGCCCGGAGCGGCGTCCGCGAGCAGACGCATGAGCTTGAGCGTGCTGGTCACGACCTGCTCTTCACCGCTCGGTAGTTTCACGATGAAAAACGGGGCGTTAGCCACACCGAGCCGCTGGCCGAGCAGCATGCCCTCCGAGCTCGGATCGCCCTCCTCGGCGACTACGACGCGATCGATGCGGTCCCACAACCCGCGCGCGCGCAGCAGGTCCTCGGCCTCTGCGCACTTTTTGCAAGGCTCCCCGCTGAGCAGGCGCTTTTTGATCATCGTCACGTGCATGGCGAGTCAGGGTATAGGGCGCGCGAGCGGAGATGCCAGCGCCTGTGCTGACATTTCAATTCTTGACCTGCGGTGCGGACAATTCACTGTGCGTGATCACGGGTAAAAACACGCGGTCCAGCAGGTGTAACGGAGGAGCACTGATTGCTTTCCAGTGTTAGAGCCTGCGTATGGGTATGCCGAGTGTGTTTGCGAGTGGGCAGTACGGCATCTTCGAAGGCTCGCCGCGCGACCGCGTGGTGCTGGAGGAGTACAAACGGCTCGGCTACTGGGCCAAAGAGCTCGTCGACTTGATGGTGGGTCGGATCTTCGCTGGCGGCGGCGGCACGCTGATCGACGTGGGCGCGAACATCGGACTGGTCGCCGTACCTGTGGTCGAGCGCACCCAAGCGCGTGCGATCTGCTTCGAGCCTGAGCCTGAGAACTTCGCGTTTCTGGAGCGCAACGTCACACGCCACGGTCTGCAAGCGCGCGTGCAATGCTGTGCGCTCGCTTGTCACGACCAACCGGGGCAGCTGCCCTTGATGCTGTCGGAAGACAATCTCGGCGATCACCGCTTGCAGCGCACGGCGGCCGATAATGAGCGTCGCACGATCATGGTCGAGACGCAGCGCCTCGATGATGTGCTGCGCGGCCAAGCGCTCGAGCACCCGATCGTCATGAAAGTCGACGCGCAGGGCTCAGAGGTGGGCGTGTTTGCAGGCGCCGAGGAGACGCACGCCCGTACCGATTTTTTGATCACCGAGTACTGGCCGCGCGGCATCGTCGATCATGGCGATAACGCCAGCAGCTTCGAGCGCTTCATGCGCGGCTTTCCTTTCGGCGCTGTGCTGCACGTCTTGCCGCTGCCTGAGCCGCTGCACAGCAGTGACTACGTGTTTCAACAGCTCAGCTGGATCGCGCACGACGGCTCGGACCCGGGGTTCTTCGACCTCATGTTCGCGCGTCACAGGCAGCTGGCGCCCGCTGCAGAGCCGCCGCCATCAGCGGCACGATAGACCACTGTACGTCGCCTCCCCACCGAAGCGAGCGAAGCGCTGCGCAGCCTGCCGCCGTCAGCTGCAATCGTGGTAGAATACTAACTCTGTCGTGGCGCTTCTAAGGTGGGGCCGAAGGAGGCTTGGCCGAATGGGGTCCCTACAAGGCAGGTCACTTCGTCGTGAGTACCACCGACTCTAGATTAAGCAGCCCGAGTCCAGTCATCGCGTTGCAGTGCCCCAACTGGCACAGCTTCGCCGAACACTATGTCGACGACCTCGCCCGTGGGGCGTTGTGTCTCGCCCACGTGGAGCCATTGCCGCTGCTCAGCACGCTGACTGTGCAGCTGTCTCTGCCTGATTCTGTAGAGATCACACTCTCTGCACGCGTCGTACAAATCATCACGGGTGCACACGCCGAGCAGCTCGGCAGCCCGTATGCGCTCGCGCTGGAGATCCTCGCGCTCGAAGGCGAGAGCAAACGTCAGCTCGCACAACTCGTCGAGTTTGCGCGCTCGCAGCGTGAGGGCGACGACTCCCAGAACAGCTTCGCGCGCACCATGCTCGAGCTCACCCCCTCACTGCCACCGCGCGAGGTGGCGCTGCGGCTGTCGCAGATGCCCACGCAGCCAGTGGCGGCGCCACCGATCCGTTCGTTCGCAGCGCCACCCGAGCCCGAAGCCTCCAGCACGAGCGGCTATCGCCACGCGGCCGCTGCCAGGCGTTTGCACGGAAGCGATGTAACGCGGCCGATCTCGCCGTCCCGCACGATGCGCGCGATCCGCGGCAAAGGCGCGGACCCGAGCATAGCGCCCGAGCAAGCCGCTGCGCCCGACCCGCAGAAACTAAAAGACTTGCTCAGCAGTGTCGCCCGCAAGCACTACGACGTCGCGCTACGCATCACCAACGAGCTCCTGGAAGCGAACCCGACCGATCGTCAGGTCCAGCGCTGGCGCGCGTTGTGTTACGCACGGATCGCGCTCAGTCGCGACGACCACGCGCTCGCCGCACAGGCCTACACCACGATGCTCGAGATCGAGCCGAACGACCGAGAAGCGCGCGACTTCCTGAAACACCACGAACGCACGAAAAAGCTGGAGTCTCTGCCGTTCGGGCGCTTCTTCACGAAGAAGAAGTGACACAAGGCATTTAGCTAACAGCGCACCTAACACTACCTCTGACAGCTAAATCGCTGCGACTCATCACACGCTGTATGATGCGCGCTGACCACGCGCACCCAGCAAGCGAGCAAAGCATGCAGCACAACGCAGTTGTCTGCGTTACCATTGAAGAAGGCCTCACAGAGCAAGCGCTCGGCCTGCCTTCGCCCAGTTCATGCAAGCCCGTCTCTCAGCGGTCCAACGCACGTTGATCGTCGTGACCATCGTCGCGTTGGGGATCGCTGCGATCGTGCTGCCCGCTCCCGATAACGCTGACTATCGCCGCGCGCTCGCAGAGCTCACCAGCTTGCAGCGTCGCTTCGACCGCGCGAGTGTCGAAGCTGCGTTGCTCGAGCATGCCAAAGCGCAGGGCCGGCAACCGCTAACTCTACTGACGCAACAGATCAGCGCCCTGCGCCCGATCGCGGTGCAGGTACCGGCGCAGGCTCCAGCCGTGGAGCCGATCGCTTCGCTGAAGATCACCACGCTGACGGATATCGATCACTACGCACAGCCAGGGGCGACGCTGCCGATGCGGGTCGCCGAGCTGAACACCGTGGCGAGCAGCCTGGCCTGGCGGCTCACACGCGAGGCGCCCAAAGACATACCTGTCACACTGGCGAACGCGCAGCTGCGAGCGGCAGCCATCGAGCCCGCAGCAATCGAGCTCGAGGCGCAGATCGCAGGACTGCAGAACGACCAACAAGCGGCGCGCGCTACCGCCGAGCGTGCGAGCGCGCAGCTCACGAGCATCACCACGCTCTATGAGAACCGAATTAAGTGGCGCGTCTCGCGCCAGCTGCGCAACGACACTTACAAGACGCTGCTCGAGGCTCGAAAAGCTCAGCGCGACGCGGAGCGCGCGCTGCGTGACGTCGATAAGCGCTACGAGGCGGCCGTGGCCAAGGCTGCGCCCGCCGCAAAGTCTACGACAGCCGCGGCGAACGAAGAGCTCGGCGTGCTCGACGTCGACCTGAGCTGGGCATCGACCGCCAAGCACTACGAGATCCCCGTGCGCGTGAAGACTGCGCAGGCGCAGCTGCCGCCGTTGCAGGGCGTGGCGCTGAGACAGACGCACGCTGCGGGGCTCTGGGATGAAGTGAAGGACCTGGAAGCAGCCGGCGCCGCGCGTACAGTCGTGCAGCGCTTCAACTGGCATCAGCAACACATCGATGTCGCGGGCATGCAGCTCGGCGGTGGTGCCGTGCTGCAGCTCATGCCGTGCATCCTACCGCTGCTGCTCTTGTTCCTCCTGGGACGCATGCGTGCGGTTGCGCTCGACTACAACCCGTTTCGTACGCGCGTACGCACAGCCTTGCCGCGCGTCGGTTTCCGTACTCGGCTGCTCGATGCGCTCGCGATCGTCGTCCTGCCGCTCGCAGCGGCAGTGCTCGCCGTGTCTTCGCTGATGATCATCGGGCAGATTCCCGCGCTGCCGGTGCTCGCGGCAGTCGCATCGCTCGTCCTCGGCGCCTACGCGTTCGTCAAGCTCGGAGAGCTCCAGCGCCTGATGGAAGATGTAGTCCGCTCACACAGCGTCCCGCCGCCCGAAGAACAGCCCGCTTCGACCTGACGCTCAGAACAAGCGCGGGTGCGCCGAGCTGGTTTGCCAGTAGTCGTCGAGGCGGCGGCTCATGGTGGTGCGGACTTGTTCGATGAGACCGCGCAGCTCTGAGCGGCTGGTGCGATCCTTCGTTTCGACCGGGGCGTCGCAGTAGACTGTGACGTCGTAGCCCGGCCTGATCAGCAGCGACCCCTTGCGCATGACGCGGTACATGCCCGTGACGGTGACGGGGACGATCGGCGCTTCGAGCTCTTGGGCGATCCGAAATACGCCCGACTGCAGCTTGCCGAGGCGGCCGTCGAGCGTGCGCGTGCCTTCGGGGAACACCAAGAGCGAGTGGCCTTGGCTGAGCTCGTCTCGCACGCGCTCTCGCAAGGTGATCAGCTCGCGCGGATTGCCCGGGCGCACAGGCACCGTGCCGCGGCTGCGCATGAACGCGCCGTAGATCGGATACTCGAAGTGCTTCTCCAGCTCGAGGCCCTGCTTAAAGTGCGGCGTGGCGCAGTACATCGTGCAGTGGTCGAGGTGGTTGATGTGATTCTGGAAAAACAGATACGGCCGCCCCGGGTCGATCGCGGGGTCGACGACCGAGCGCCAGCGGGAGCCGGTCAGCGCGACCTGCCCGCGCGCGTACAGGCGTTCCAGCCACTGGATACGCTCGGGCCCGACCAGGCGATGCCCCAACATCTGAAGTCCCATCATGGGCGCCAGCCAGGCTACGCCCGCGGCCCAAAGTCCGGCTGAAATCAGCTGATCTTTCGCGGTGTCGGGCACGAGCTCGACGGGAGGTGGCGCGGCATCGTTGGCAGGTTGGGTACGTTCGGAATCAGCCATAAGTAAGTCGAGGCGCAGCATAATCGAGGCAGGCCGACAGCAAAAGCCTGCGACATTCGACCAGCTTGACCTCGGACCGCGTCGCTCACAGGCTGCGGGGCGATGCCGCGCACTAACCCGGTTGTCACCCTTCCCGCCTCTGAAAGCCCGCTCCTGGCCCTCGCGCCGGACCGCCTACCCCTTGCACCGTCCGAGGAGACCTACCGCGTCCAGCTGACGTGGCTCGTGCAGCTGCGCTGGGGCGCGCTGCTCGCGCAGTTCGTCACCATCTTGATCGTGCACTTGGGCATGCACATCAAGCTACCGATCATCCCGGTGCTCGTGGTGTGCGTGATCGAAGCGGGCAGCAACTTGCTGTTTCGCAGCTGGTCGTATCGCACCAGCTTCAACAACTCGGCGATCTTGCTGCTGCCGATGGCGATCGACGTGGTGCTCTTGACCGCGCTGTTGTTTCTGACCGGCGGTCCGTTCAATCCGTTTTCGTTTCTGTACTTGGTGCACGTAGCGCTCGCCGCGGTGGTGCTGCCTCAGACGCTGACTTGGAGCTTGGTCGCGCTCGCGCTTGCTTGCTACGGCATGTTGTTTTTGGGCGAGCGTTTCATCCCGCTGTCGATCTTTCCGCAGCTCAGTCACGCCGATCAGATGCGCGTGCACATGCAGGGCATGTGGTTTGCGTTCGCGGTGTCCGCGGTGTTCATCACGATCTTCGTGACTCGCCTGCGCCATGGCTTGGGCCAGCGCGAGGTGGAGCTGGCGCGCGCGCGTACGCTCGCGTCGCAGAGCGAGAAGCTCGCATCCCTCGCAACGCTCGCTACGGGCGCAGCGCACGAGCTCTCCACTCCGCTGTCGACGATCGCAGTGATCGCCAAAGAGCTCGAGCGCGCGCTCGCACCCATCGACGAGACCGCACGCAACGACGCCCAGCTGATTCGAAGCGAGGTCGAGCGCTGTCGCGAAATCCTGCAGCGCATGGCGGCGGATGCCGGTCACGCATCCGAGGTGGAGGATCGGCCGCTGCCATTGGTCGAGCTGCTGAAGTCTGCCGTCGAAGGCCTGCCGCGTGCACGCGACATTCGCTTGATCGTCGCCGAAGGCGCGAGCGACTGCGTGCTGCGCTGTCAGGCGCAGGCCACAGCCCAAGCGCTGCGCGGCATGCTGAAGAATGCGCTGCAGGCATCGCCACCGGAAAAACACATCGAGGTCAACGCCCAGCGCGAAGGGAAGATGTGCCGCGTGGCCATCCGCGACTTCGGCGCGGGCATGAGCCCGGACGTGCTCGCGCGTGCGGGCGAGCCGTTTTTCACGACCAAAGAACCCGGCGAAGGCATGGGCCTCGGCTTGTTCTTGACGCGCGTCGTCGCAGAGCGCGTGGGTGGACGCTTGGATCTGCAGTCGCAACAAGGTCAGGGCACCACTGCGGTGCTGCTCTTGCCGCTGCTCGACGACGGACGTCGTGCGACAAATCACCGCATGTCCACCTGAGCTACCGAGGCCTAGCGTGACCACACCGTTGCAAATGGCGAACTCTGCTCCTGTCTCGGATGCCCCTTCGATCTTGATCGTCGATGATGACGCCACGCTGCGCGAGCGCCTCGCGACTGCGCTGCGCACGCGCGGCTTCGATGCCCGCACCGCGCGAGATTACGACGAGGCTTCGGAGCTCGCGCGCAACGATCCGCCTGAGCTGGCAGTCGTCGATCTGCGCATGCCTGGGCGAACCGGGTTGGAGCTGATCCGCGAGCTCAAGAGCATCGACGCCGAGACGAAGATCGTCGTGCTCACCGCTTACGGCAGCATCGCGACCACGATCGATGCGATGAAGCTGGGCGCTGTGTATTACCTGCAGAAGCCCGCCGACGCGGACGACATTCTCGCCGCATTTCAGCGCGCCGACGACGTGCCCAAGACGGATGAGCCGCTCACCTTCTCCGCCCCGTCGCTCGAGCGCGTGCGCTGGGAGCACATCAATCTGATCCTGGGCGATTGCGAAGGCAACGTCTCCGAGGCAGCACGGCGGCTGAAGCTGCACCGCCGCACGCTACAGCGCATCCTGCAAAAGTACCCGCCGCGCAGCTGATTCGATCTCGGACCGTTTTTGGCAACGCTCAGTGCGACCCCGAAGCCGGCCGGAGTTGACCATGCCTCGCTTGGTCTTTGCCCCGCTCGCGGCGTTCTCCTCCTCCACGTAGTCCCGCTATGCGTCGTCGTCGGGCCTTGCGAGCAGGGCGCATCCACGGCGCGATCCACGGCCAACTCCAGCCGGCTTCGGGGTAGTCTGCGGGGCATGCCGAAAGCTTATGCTGACTTCAATGTGCTGCCGCACGAGCCGATCGTGCGTTTGGCCGAGAACATTTGGTGGGTACGCGGCACGCTGCCCAACATGTCACTCAAACGCACGATGACCGTGGTGCGCTTGGAAGGCGCCGACAACCCGCTCGTGATCCACAACGCGATCGCGCTCGAAGAATCTGCGATGCGCGAGCTGGAAGCCTGGGGTACGCCGACCTATCTACTCGTGCCGAATGGCGGCCACCGCTTGGATGCGCCCGCTTTCAAGAAACGCTATCCGCAGCTGAAAGTGTTCGCGCCACCCGGCTCGCGCGCACGCGTGCGCGAGGTCGTGCAGGTCGACGGCAGCTACTTGGACTTCCCAGACAGCAAGAGCTTCGAGCTACGCACGCTGCCGGGTATCGCCGAAACCGAAGGCGCAGCGATCGTGCGCTCGACCGATGGACGCACGGTGATCCTGAACGACGCGGTGTTCAACATGGACCGTCCGCGCGATCTGCTCGGCTTCGTGATCACCAGCGTGTTCGGCTCGGCACCCGGACCCCGCGTCTCGCGGCTCTCCAAGATGATCTTCATCAAGGATCGCGCTGCGCTCAAAGCGGAGCTGCTCAACTTGGCCGCGCTCCCGGACTTGCAGCGCTTGATCGTCGCGCACGACAAAGTCGCGCACGGACCCGAGGCGCGCACAGCGCTCGAGACCGCTGCGACTTATCTCTGACTCACGGCGACATGCCAGGCATGTTGGGCATCCCTGGCGTTGGAGGCATGCCCACGTCGGGATCCTCTTTGCAGGTACCACGTGTGCCGCCCATCACGTCGCAGACGTAACCCATCGCGCAGTCGCGATCGCCGTTGCAGCCGCAGCCCAGCGGGCACGCAGCCGGGCCGTTGTACGCTTTGCCGCACTCGACGGTGCGATCGGTGCAAGCGTTCGCATCGGGCATCGCTTCGGTGCGACAGCGGTGCTCGGAGCTGCAGGTCGCGACGACCCGGCGACCATCGCAGACATTGGGATCGGATACGCACTCGTTGCGATCGAGCACGCGGCAATCATCCGTCGTCGCGCAACAGTAGCTGTCAGGATTGCTGTCGTTGCAGCAGAACCCGTGGTTGCAGGTGGTTTGGCACTGAGACGTCGACGTGCAGGCGCTGCCATCGGGCAGCTTGCGCTCGCACACGCCGCCCTGCGCGGTTTGCCTGCAGTACGCGCCGTCCTTGCATTGCGAGTCGGCGCGACACGAGGTCGCGCACTGCGCGCGCACACCGTTGCGGCACATCACGTCTGGATAGAGCCCGCAGCGCTCGGCCTGAACCATGTTGCAACCAGTCGGACTGGGCATCTCTTGGTTCGTGCACTGATGATCTCGGCACACGGCCACCTTCTGCGTGCCGGTGCACGTGGCTTCGTTCGCGCACATCGGGGGCGTGTTGTAGAGCAGGCACATGCTCGCGTCGTTGCAGCAATCGCCCGCGGCGCAGCAGATGTTGCTATCGCAGTGGCCGCTCCCACAGTCTTCGTCGACCCTGCACTCACCGCCGTCGTCGACATCCATCACGCACGTGCGGGAGCTCGCCTCGCAGTGCGCTCCTTCGATGCACGCGGTGTCGTTGGTGCACGTGGTCGGGCAGGCAGGGGCTTCTTGCTCGGCCATGCCGTTGCAATTGATCGGTTTGTACGGCGCGCAGTCCTGCGCCATGTGCTCCGCGGTGCAGGCCGAGTCATCGGGGATGTCGCCATTTGCCACGCACAGGAAGTCCACGCAGCGGATCTCACCGCGCTTGCCCTGACAGGTGCTCGGTTCGTTGCACGCAACCATCTCCCCATCGATCATGTTCATGGGGCAGTCGGAAACTGTTCGACAGCAGTCGCCACCGGTACAGCAGATGTCATGCAGACAGTGACCACTGACACAGTCTAGATTGGACGCGCAGCCCTCACCGTCTGGCTGCTTCGGTGGCGGCGGCGAAGTGACTGATGCATCGACAGGCTCGCCGCTCGACATCCCACCAGCGCCGGACATGGGCGGCTGCGCGCCGTCCCCACTCTGACCGGTCATCACCGGCGTGATGTCGTTCGGCTGTGTCGTGGATGTGGATGCGTCGGGCTGGGTGCTGCTGTTGGGCACGCCGCTGTCGCAGGGAACGCCGTCTACCGCGCACTGCGCTTCTGGCGCTGAGCCGGTCGCAGTCACTTGCGTATCCAGCTTGCACGCACTGACACAGAGCGTGACCGCCACACTCGCAAAACGAAGCCATCGAAGTTGATAACCCATGTATATCGAGCCCGACACTTCACACCAGACGGCTATGCGTCATGTGCTTCATGATGCTTCGGAACAACGTAACGGGCCACAAATCAGCCAATGGCGCTGTCGGCTGCAGACCACCTTACTGATGCGGCATTGTTAGGCAGCGTGACACGCGGATGATCGGACGACAACGCTCCGAAACGAAGCGTTGTCGCCACACGAAGTTGCAAACAGACTTGCTCAGCGTCGTGAGCGGCGGCGCGCGCGCGCCACCAAGAGCAGCGCGAATACACCGAAGCCGAGCAGCTGTGCCGCCGACGGCTGCGACGGTGCGCCTACGCGGCAATTGCAGCCTGCGCCGCCAAGCCTGCCACCTGGAGCGAGCATCGGTCCCGCATCACGCGGCGGTGGCACGCCTGCATCCACCACCGGCATCATGTCCGTGCATTCACCGACAGCGTTGGTCGTAGACGAGCAGAACAGCGGATCCGGGCACGTGTTGCCACCCATGCCGCGGCAACCGAAGTCACACATGCCCATGTCACACACAAGGCCACTTCTCATGGCGCCACAATCCGCGTCCGTGGTGCACGGCTTGCCGATCACGTCATCTTTGGGATCGAGCGGATTGAGCTCAGCAGGGTCCAGCCGGCCGTTCTTATTGCGGTCCTCGACACCATCGGGCGTGCTGCCCTTGTCGGTGTCGACGCTCAACGCACCGGTCGAAGTCATGTCGTCCGCGTCAGCGATGCACTGCATCTTGCTCACGTCGGTCGCTGGCGGCATGCACGCCTTTGACAGCTCCGTGCCGTCGAACAGGTCGTCGCCGTCGCTGTCCGGGTCGAGCGCGTTGATCTTGCCGTCGCCATCGTGATCGTCGCTCGGGTTGGGCTCATCACCGTCCCGCACGCCGTCATCGTCGCTGTCGGCATCCGTCGGGTTCGTGCCGATGGTGCGCTCCACGCCGTCGCTCAGCCCGTCCATGTCCATGTCGGGCACGGTGCCATCGTCGGCGCCCTTGCCGGCCGTCGGGTCGGTCTCTGCCGGGTCGATGCGCCCGTTCAAGTCGAGGTCTTCTGAGCCGTCGCGCACACCACCTTTGTCGGTATCAGCGAGCAGCGGCGAAGTCTTGGTCGCGCCCGAGTCCATGTCGGGGCGGCAGTGATTGCGGTTCAGCGCCGTGCCCTTGGCGCTGCAGTCGAGACCGTGCTCAGTGCCGTCCAAGAGCGCGTCGTCGTCGCTGTCGACGTCGAGCACGTTGACCAACAAGTCGAGGTCGGTGTCTTCGGAAGGGTTGGCCTCCTTGCCGTCGATCACGCCGTCATCATCCGTGTCGGCGTCCATCGGATCGCTGCCGAGGAACTCCTCCAGGTCGTCCGAGAGGCCGTCCATGTCGGCATCCGCAGGCTTGTCGTCCATGCCCGCGCCGAACGTAGGATCGGTCTCGCCGGTGTCGACGGTGCCATTTAGGTTTGCGTCTTCCGACCCGTCATTGACGCCACCGCGATCGGTGTCCGCCTTCACTGGGTTGGTCTTCTTCGCGCCCATGTCGCCATCGGCGCGGCAGCGGCCGAGGGTCTTGTCGGTCGCGGGATTGTCGCAGTTGAAGCCCTGCTCGGTGCCGTCGAACAAGCCGTCGTTGTCGCTGTCAGCGTCACGCCCATTCGGCAGGCCGTCGCCGTCAGAGTCGAGCTCTGGCGAGAACTCCGAGCCGTCGGGCGTACCGTCGTCGTCGGTGTCCCAGTCCATCGGATCCGTGCCGACCATCTCTTCGCCACTGTCCGAGATGTCGTCGCCGTCCGTGTCCTTGTCGCACATGCCGGGACCCGCCGCGCACTCGCACACGTGCTTGGTGGTCGAGCAGTCGGGCTTCATCGGATCTTTGCAATCCGCGCTCGTCACGCACTCCACACACGACTGCGGATCGCTCGAGATGTCGCACAGCGGCGTAGGCGGCATGCAGTCCATGTCCACGTCGCAAACGTTGACCGTCACGTCCGTGCTCTGCTGACCGGGCATGTCGAGATCGCTGTCGGTCGCCGTGTCTTCGCTGGTCGCGCCCTTTTCGCCACCTGCGCTGATCGTCGCTTGGTTCGCGATCTTGCCGCGCGTGTCTGTGTCCACCTTCACGCGGAAGCGCAGCTTGATCATCTCGTCGACATCGAGCCCGCCGCCTGTGCTGCTGCTGGCTGCATCGCCGATGCGCACGCGCACCGTGCGCGCTGCTGTGTCGTACTCGGCTTCGTCGTCGCCGACAGCGTCTGTCTTCGGGCCCATACCCGGACCGCTGACGATCTCGATCGAGCCCGGAACGTACGTCACGCCCATCGGCAACGGATCACTCACGACCGTTTGCACGGCGCGGTCCGAGCCATTGTTGACGACGTTGATCTCGTAGTCGACCTCATCGCCCGGACGCACGCTGCCCATGCCCAGCCCTTCCGGCGTCGCAGTCTTTTGCGTCGTCGAGAAGTTCGGCTTGAGCGTGGAGATCGAGGTCACCCAAGCTGCGAGCAGATACGTGTCGAGCGAAGTCGTTGCGTTCAGCGTCGCCGAGGTCTGCCCGGGCATGACGCGCATGCTTAGGTCGACGACGTCGAGGTCGATGCCGCTCATGCTGTTGGCTGCCCCCGTCAGCTGCGGCAAGTCGCCCATCACGCTGACCGGCATGCCCAAGTATGAACGCGTCGAGTTGAAGAAGTTGTCGCTGTCGTTCTGCGCGTCTTGCAGCGGCGTCCCGTTGAAGGTGATGCCGTCGCCGTTGATGCTGTCGTCGCCTTCGAAGGTGATGATGCCGAGCTTCGCGTCAAAGCCGCTGGCAGGCACGAGAAAGCCGTCGAGCATCACGGTGGCGTTGCGGCTCGGGGCCACCGAATCGAGGCCGTCGAACAGCGCAAGGTTGCGCTGCGGCTCGCTCGCGCGCTCGTAGAACACGACGATGTACCAGGCGACGTAGGGATACGGATTGCCGTTGAGGTCGCCGAGGGAGACCGAAGCGACCTCACTGACGCGGTACGGCCCGGTCGCTTGCGCGCTGACAAGGTCAGTCACATCGGCGGTGGCTTGGTACCAGTAGCGGCCGCTGTTCACGGGGTCGCCGGTCAAGCCAGCTTCGGCCACCGTCCACACCTGATCCGCGGTGACCAATGAGTTCACGCCCGCGCCTGGACGCTCGACGCGTGCGTTCGGGTTCGGCGAAGTGCTGTTCGCGTACGAGCCCCAGTACATACGGGCGTACGTAACCATCGCATCCATCGGCAGGTTCAGCTGCGCGGTGCTGCGTGCGGCTGTGCCAGCGATGTTCTCGTCTGCGCGTGCTTGCCCGTCCGCAGGGTCGTCCGAGCGGAAGTAGATGTCCGCAGCGACGAGGTTGCGATCCGGACAGTCGCCGATCGTGCCCACGACCGGCGCGGGTGTACCGGCTTCGCAAGCGTGCGCCAGCGTGTTGCCGAACAACACGAAGTCACCACGCTGATCGACTTGCTTGCGCAGTGTCGGGTTGGCAGCTGCTGGCTGCGGTGACAGCCAGCACAGGCATGCTGCGAGCAGGGCGAATGATCCTAAGGTGCTATTACGCATCGCTAACCTCACTCGCGCTTGCCTTCGAGAATGTGGAACTCGACGCGGCGGTTCTTCTGACGACCTGCCGACGTCTCGTTGCTGTCGATCGGCCGTTCTAGACCGATGCCAGCATCGAGCAAGCGGTGCTGCTCTACGCCGTGCTCGACCAGCCACTTGTTGACAGATCTCGCGCGCCGCTCGGACAGGCCCTTGTTGTAGCGCGCGCCACCAACGTTGTCCGTGTGACCTTCGATCAGCACGCGCTTGAGCTCGGTGTGCTCTTTCAAGATGCTCATCACCGCAGTCAGGATGCCGGTGCTCGAGCCCAGCAGCTCAGCGCTGTCGGTCTTGAACTCCACGCGCTCGGTGATCACGATCTGATCCTTCTCGATGCGCGCCGGCGGGCAGCCGTTCTTCGTGGGATCGGGGTTGGCAGGTCCAGGCACCGTCGGGCATGCGTCCTGCGGATCGAGGATGCCGTCGCCGTCGCTGTCGAGGATCGGGCAACCATTGCGGCCTTCGATGTCGCTCGGCACGCCGGGCACATCCGGGCAATCGTCTTCTTCGTCGACGATGCCGTCATTGTCGCGGTCGCCTGGGATCGGGCAGCCGTTCTTGCCTGGGTCGTTGCTCGCGACGCCTGGCACATCCGGACATGCATCGACGTCGTCGATGAAGCCATCGCCATCGCGGTCGCTCGGCGGGCAGCCGTGCTTCTTGGGATCTGCGTTCGGCACACCCGGTGTGTCGGGGCAAGCGTCGACTTCGTCGAAGATTTTATCGCCGTCGCGGTCTTCGTCGACGCTCGGCGACCACTCGAACATGCCCACGACGCGCAGCTCCGGCGTGCCGACGCCGCGAGTCAGACCCGGTCCCACGCCTACGCCGAAGCGGAAGTTACGCGGCCGGTAGTGCACGCCGAACAGCAGCTCGAACGGCGTGGTCTCTTTCAGGAACGCGCCGTTGTTCACCACCACAGTCGAGCCCCAGAGCTCGGGACCGATCAACAAGCTGTGGTTCACGAGCGACAAGCCCGCGGCCGCAGCGAACTGCACCTCGGTGCCAGTCGGTACGTCGGTGAGCACGACGTCCTGCGCGCGATAGTTCAACGCTGCGCGCACGGCGTACTGAAACACCGAGATGCGACCCGCGAGAGACAGATGCGGCGTCAGGCGAACCGCACCGTCGCCGGTGAAATACGTACGCTGGCCGCTCGGCACATAGACCTGAGCACCGATCGCGAGCGTCGCGGGGCCACCGTAGCGACCCACCAAGCGCAGGTCGGCGCCGATCCGGATGTCGCCCAGCGCCGTGCCGCTGTCGGCGGCAATCGTACGATCGAGATAGTCCACGCTCTGTCCGCGCGTGCTGAGCGCGACGGGCACGTTGAGCGCCAAGCGCACGCGGTCGGCGAGCACCAAGCTCGCGCCGATGTGACCATAGAACTGATCCTTCACGATCACCGCACGCTCGACGCCCTCTTCTGTGTAGAGTACGAGCGGCTTATTCGCGTAATCCAACACGAATCCGATCGAAGGCCGGGCCTTGCCGCGCAGATCGAGCGAGTCACCGACAAAAAAGTCGCTGCCGCGCTCAGACACGTCGAAGCGGTTGATGGAGAAGCCCTCGGTCTGTGCCTGTGCCCGGGTCGGCGCTATCGCGACGGTCGCCAACGCTGGCAGGAGGCAGAGACACAGCAACGCGACAAAAGACGACGTTTGTTTCATAACGGGTCTAGCCAGCGGGCTCCAGCAAGCCTTTAGGCGTTGGTACGTATGGGCCTACGATCAAAACGCACAAGGTGCGATGACCGGGTCAGCAGTATCAGAAGGCGACGCGATCGCCAATCAAGACCTGCGCTTCGATCGTAAGAAGTCTCGGTGCGTCCAAGGCCGGTAACGCTCTAGGCGACGTGCGTCACTTCAACCGTAGCCAACGCTTTTAATCCCGCCGCCGCTACTGCCGCCGCTGCCGCCTATGGCTGCCAAGATTGCGGACGACACGATTGTGACGACGCTTTCTACGTGCGGTACGCGCGATTTGCCATAAGGAAATTGCAACGATGCCGAGACTGACAGCTACGCCATATCTCGCATTGGGACGCGCATGCATGACGGCACAAGAGCTGCCTTTATCGAGGTAATCGCGAACTGTGCGCTCCGTATCCGGCGGAGCGAGCGGCGCGCTCTGACCCGCGGCGGACGTGCCGGCTGCGACCGCGCCCGTCCCCGCGACACCACTCGAACCCGAAGCGACGACACCCGCAACACCAGCGGTGCTGGCGTTGCTCGCCATGCCGGTCGCTGGTCCAGCAGGCACAGCTGGCGGCGCATCGATGACGCCGGCATCGCTGTCATCGCCGCCGAGCGGATCGGTATCCACGAAGCGTTCGCCGGGTGGAACCACTGTCACCGTCACGTGCATTTTGGTCGGAAAATACGCCGGGTTGCCCTGAACGAACCTGCCGTTTTCGTCTTTCACAACGACATTCACGCGGTCGACAGGTTTGGTCCAGTCGTAGACCTCGTACTGCCAAAAATTCCGAAAATACGCATCGCTCTCGTACACACCCGGTTTGGTGTAAGCCGGGGGATAAGGTTGGCACGTAAGAACGTCGGCGGCCTTCAAGCAGACGTTGCTGAGTGTCTTCAGGTCGCTCGGTTTCTCGAGCACTCGAACGCGCACGTGAATGCTGCCAGCCGCGTAGTCGATCGGCGCACGCCAGTTGGCCGGCGCCCCCTTCAGCGGTGCGACCGCATACTCCGAGCTCATCGTGTTGCTCGTCGCTGCGGTGAACGTCGCGTCGACGAGCACGAACTGCGCCTGCTCCGCGCGTGCATGGGTTGCGTCACCCAGCGCGATCAAACAGCAGAGCATCCCGAATACTCCGCGAACCTTCATGATGGCGAAGTCTCTCACGATGCGTCTCCTCGTAACGACTCAGCGGCAGAAGGAAATCGCTTGGGCCGATAACGCTGGTCTATAGACGATTCGCCGCACGGATGTACAGCCTCGTTGACGTGCAGCTGACAGCGTCGGCCGGCAGCCGATGCGACACCTTCGTCGATGGATGTCTCAAGCTCGACGGCAAGCGCTGCTCGCATTTCCAGCATCTTCTGGCTCAGCGCGGCTGCGCGTTGACCGAACAGGCCAGCGTCGCAGACGCTATGGGCGTTTTGGCTGTGGCACGACCGCTCGGAGCACGGCATTCCAGCGGCCGAGCTGGCGCTCCCGGCTGAAGCGCTCCAGGTAGCGTGCCCGCGCCGCACGGGCCAGACGGGCGCGCTGTGCGGCGTCGCGCGAAAGGCGCAAGAGACAGCCTGTGAGCTCGGTCAGGTTCTCGCGATGGAAGAGCAGGCCCGTCTCTTCGTCGACCACCTGCTCCCCGACGCCGTCGATGTCCGCGGCGATCACGCAGGTGCCGAGCGCCATGGCCTCCAGCACGACCAGCGGCGAAGCCTCCGCACGCGAGCCCAGCACCAGGAGATCCGCGGCGTAGATGCGCTCGTAGACGTCGCCAACCTGGCCGAGGAAACGCACGCGGCCGGCGAGCGGTGGGCGCTCGGCACGGGCCCGCAGCGCGCGCGCCCAGTCGGAGCTGCAGTCTCCCACGATGTCCAGCTGGATGTCGGCAGCCGACGGCGGCACGGCCTCGAGCGCGTTCAGCAGGACATCCTGCCCTTTCCGAGGGCTGACTTGGCCTACGCACAACACTTGGATGCGGTTGGGCGCGTAGCCGAGCCGGTGTCGAAGGTCGCTGCGCGCCTGCGCGAGCACCCAGGTCACCCGCTGCTCGTGCACGCAATTCGGAATGTAGAACGAGCCGGCAGCATCGAGGCCGGCCAGGCTGTCCCACTCTTTTTGCACGCGCTGCGAGACGTACACGCGATGCTCGTAGCTCCGCAGCGCCGCAAGCGCACCGCTCTTATCCAGCCGGCGCGGCTCATCGAAGTGGCGCGGCGACTCGTGCACCACGAGTAAGCGCGGCGTGTGTGTGTTGCGGTTGGCTGCGCTGAACAACGCGTGGGCGCCGAGTCCGTTCACGACCTCGAGCACAGCGACTTCGCGCGGACGCGTGGCGTGCAAGCGAGCCCTGCGCGCGTGCTCGAACAAAGCGCGCGGCGGCGCCTCTCCCACAAGCACGGAGCGTGCCGCTGTCAGCGGCGAGACAGGCTCCCACACACAGCGCTGAAGCCTGCGACCATCGACCTCGTCCGGCAGTTGCGTGGGCACCCAAGCGCGGATCCGCAGCTCGCTGCAGCGCTGCGACAGAGCGAGCGCGACGTCGAGCGCGGCCTGTGACACGCCTGTCGCGGCTCCCAAGGTGCGCGTGGTCAGGACCAACGGACCCAACGCCTGCACCTCTCTACCCTGGCTTTCGGCGATCGCTCTCACTGGTTCAACACACTACGGAACAGTTTATCGTGAGCTTCTACCCAATGCTGCACAGAAAACGTTTGCACGTGTGCGCGTAAGCGCAAGCGCTCTTCGAGCTTCTGTTCGAGCAAACGAAACAGCTCGGCCTTGTCGCGATAGATGTAGACACCTTCGGCGTCGCGGAACTCGGACACCATGCCCACGTCTGTGGAGATGATCGGTTTGCCAGAGAGCAGACCTTCTTGAAAGCAAAGGGGTCCGCCTTCGATGCTCGAGGTGATCAGCACGTAGTCGATCTGCTGGTAAAACGCTGGAATTTCAGCATCGCTGAGCTTTCCGTCCGTGCACACGAGCTCGACGTACGGCAGCGCGCTCACTGCATTCAAAAGCTCGTCGCCCTTGCGGCCGGTGTTGTAGCGACGCCCGATGAAGCCGAGGCGCAGCTTGGGCGTAAAGCGATCGAGCGGGATGCCGTGGTGGATGAGGTGCGCGTTCGGATTGCAATGTTCGCGGATGTAGTCGGCGTAGCGCGCGCTCGGCGCGACGCAGAAATTCACGCGCCTTGCGATCGCATCGAACTCGGCCTCTTCTTCCCCACCGCACTCACGGTGAGGAAAGAACGCACCCACCAACCGCGTACGGGGCTCGCGCCACAACAGCCGGCGCCGCAGCGGCGCTTTAGGCCGGCGGTACAGCTGGAAGTTCACGTAGTACGTGATGTCGAACTGCGAGACCGCTGAAGGTCGCCAGGGTGCCCCGTGCACGTAGGGCAAGTTATCGATGAGGTAGCCTGCGAGTCGCCGCAGGATCCATGCGTTGCCCGAGTGGACGACCTGAACGCGCATGCGTTCGGTCTGGTAGGCGCTGCGCTGCAAGGTGTCAAGTCAGGACGGGTTGCGTAATCGACCCAGCGCACGCAGCGACTGCGCGAGCTCGCCCTTGGGATCGAGCCACATCAGGAAGAGCGCGATCATGGCCAGGCCGACGGCGCCCGCGACGATCAGCTGGAGCAAGGCAGGCGCGGCCAAGCGCGCGAGCCCGCCCGCACACAAGAGCGCGCTGGCTGTGCCGCTGACAGCGGCAACGACCGTGATCAGGATCGGCCGCAGCAGCGCGCCCTGCGTAAGCCCTACGAGCTGCAGACCGTACTGCGCAGCGGGCAGATTGAGCACGCTGTAGGCGGTCACGGCCAACGCCACGCCGAGCACGCCGTACGCCTTGAACAGCGGGTACAAAACAAGCGCGAACACCAGCAGCTGAGCGATCTGCAGCTTAGCCCGCACGTCGGGCTTGCCGATCGCTAGAAACAGCGCGCCCGCGCTCGCACCAACCGCGCGCAAGAGGCCAAATAGCACGAGTGCATGCGTGAGCGGCACGATCGGCAGCCACTTTTCACCCAAGAGCGCGCGCGTAAACAGCTCGACCAGCGCCGCGATCAGCAGGCTGGTGGGCAAGGCCAAGAGCCAGGTCAAGCGCATGCTGCGCGCGAACAGCTCGGCCAAGCGCGCGCGGTCGCCGCGCACGGCTGCGAGCGCGGGGAACATCACGCTCGACAACACCTGCGTGATCACGAGCGCGGGCAAGCTCGCGAGCTGATAGGCCCAGTTGTAGAAAGCCAGGGCTTCGGCGCCGATCCACTTGCCGATCACGACGTTGTCGCCGTTCACCAGCACGAACAAGAGCACGCTCGAGGCCGACACCCAACGCCCGTACTTCAGCAGGTCGCGCGCGATGGCCCAGCGAAAGCGCAAGCGCGGACGCTCCGCGCACAACACATACGAGGCGATCACGCGCGCGACAGCCGAGGCGAGCTGCCCGGCCACTACGGCCCAAACGTTGTGCAGCACAAACGCGCTGGCCACGGTCGCGACCAGGCCTACCAACTGACCTGCCGTGTGAAAGAAGAAGTAGCGACGAAAGTCCAACGTGCGCTGAAACATCGCGACGCGGTTGTTGATTAAGCCTTCGACCGCGATGCCGAGCGCGAGCGCGCGCAGGATGTCTGCGACGCGCGGCTCTGCGAAGAACGCCGCGAACAGGTCCGCCGCGAGCGCGAGCACGAGCCCGAGTGACACGCCGCGCGCGAGCACCGCGACAAAGCCAGCGTCGAGCACCTCGTCGTCCAGCTCGGCGCGCTGGATCAACGCTTGCTCGAAGCCGGTCTCGGTGAGCGCGCGTGTGATCGTGAGCACGAGCGTCGCCATCGAGAACAAGCCCACCTCGGCGGGCGGGATCAAGCGCGCGACCACCACGAGCGAGATCAACGCGCAACCTTGCTGGACGGATTGGCGCAGGCCGGTCCACACGCTGCCGCGCACGATCGGAGATCCAGCTGGCTTGGGCGCGTTGCTCACTAGGGGGTGTCCCTGAATATTCGACCGAGCCATTTGCGTCGATTTTTCGTCGGATCGCTCGCGAAAAACGCAGGCATAGTGGTTCTATGTCGAGGCTTTTCGCGGGCGAGTCCGGCGGAAAAGCGGCGGGAAGGGCGATGTGTCGCAATATTTAGGGACACCCCCTAACTTGCCATCGTGCACGAGCAGGCCGGGTTATGTCGACAACGCGTCGCGCAGGTCGGCCACGAGATCGTCCGGATGCTCGAGCCCGACCGACAGCCGCAGCAGGCTCTCCGGGGTGAGTGTGTCCGGCCCTTCGATCGATGCGCGGTGCTCGATCAGCGACTCCACGCCGCCCAAGCTGGTCGCGCGTGTGATCAGCTGGAGGCGCTCGGTCACGGCAAACGCTTCGGCGCGACCGCCTTGAACGCAAAACGAGAGCACCGCACCGAACCCATGCTGCATTTGGGTGCGCGCGAGCGCGTGGCCCGGATGCGTGGGCAAGCCGGGATAGAACACTTGGGCAACCGCAGGATGTTGTGCGAGAAATTCGGCGACCACGCGCGTGTGCTCGGCTTGCGCGCGCACGCGAAACGCCAAGGTCGCGATGCTGCGACGCACGAGCCAACAATCAAAGGGCGCGGGCACGGCGCCCGAGGTGACTTGGTAGTGGTAGAGCTGCTCCAACAACGCTTTGTTGTCGCGCACGATCAACGCGCCGCCGAGCACGTCGCTGTGCCCACCAAAGAACTTCGAGCTGGAATGCATGACGAGATCTGCGCCGAGCGCAAACGGACGCTGCAAGACCGGTGTCGCAAACGTGTTGTCGCAGCACACGAGCGCGCCGTGACGACGCGCGAGCTCGCTCACCGCTGCGATGTCGGTGATCAGCAGCGTGGGATTGGATGGCGTCTCGATCCACACCAGCTTGGTGTGCGGCGTAAACGCCTGCGCGACCGCCGCGAGATCGGTCGTGTCGACGAACGTGCTCGTCACTCCCCAGCGCGACATCAGCTCGCGCAGCTGCTTGATCGTGCCGTGGTAACACTGCCGCGGCGCGATCACGTGATCGCCGGATTTAAGCAGGCTGAACACCGCGAGCGAGGCTGCGCTGCCCGAGGCGAAGCTGAGCGCGCCGGTGCCCCCTTCGAGCCCTGCTAGACACGCTTCCAAGCTCTGGCGCGCCGGATTTCCTGCACGAGCGTAAGAAAAGCCGCTCGGATAGCTACCATCTGCGGCGCGCTCGAACGTCGTGGATAAGGGAATTCCCGGCGCGACCGCACCGGTGGCAGAATCGGTTTCTCGTCCGAGGTGGACGGATAACGTTTCCAGATGCATGACGTTCCTCGATGGGGATAGCGACTCACGTGTACCATACGCGTGCGCGGATCTGTGCTACCGAGACGTGCGGGCCGGCCGCACAGCACCCTTCTCGGTGCTATGGTGCGCGCCCCACAAGAGGAGTGAGGAGTGACGTCCAAGCAGTCTGCGGAACCACACGGCACCTATCTCGTGCTGGGCTTGTTGATCGCCGCTGGCGCAGTCATGTTCCTCTGGCTCGCTCCGCGGAACCAGGAGACCGATCCTGAGGCGGAGACGGGCGAGACGGCTGACCGCGAGTTTGCAGCGAACGAGCCTGCACCCAAGCCAGCGGCTGCTGTCGCGCCGGCTGCGCCTGTTGCCAAAGAGCCTGCACAGCCAGCCCCGGCTGCGCTGCCGGCGCAACCGAGCGTGCAAGTAGCGCCAACGGATCTGTTCGCTGAGCCGTTGCCTGAGGATCTAGAGAAGATCCACAAGCGCGTGAGCAACAACCAGTGGCTCAACGCGCGCGATCAAAAGGCGCTCTACGACTACGGCAAGGAGCACAAGGAGGACGCGCGTCCGCAGCTCATGCTGGCGTGGGATGCGCGCAATCGCGAGTGGGACGGCATCGCAGCACGCATGTACCGCATCGCGTTCACCGCCGATCCACGCGCAAAGGACGATCCCAGCATGCTGCCCGACTTGATCTCGATCGCGAGTCGCTTCGAGAACGTCGAGTACACCGAGTCGGCTTCGCTGATCGCAGATGCCTACGGCGCCGAAGCACTGCCTGAGATCGAAGACGAGCTCACCTTGGCGGAGCGGCGCGGCGAGCAACGAAGGGTCGCGCGGCTCAATCATCTGCGTGACCAGATCCAGTCGCACTGAGTTGTCGGCCCCGTGACGGAGCGTGGCTTCGTGCGGGGCTGGATCGCTGCCGCGCTCACGTACGCGGTGCTCAGTGCGCTCTTGTGCTGGCCGCTGGTGCGCGCGCTGCACACGCATCTGCCGCTCGGTGAGCTCGGCGAGCCGACGGTTCCGTACTTCAACCTGTGGACGCTGCTCTGGAATGCAGAGCGGCTGCGCCACGGATTTACGGGGTATTGGGATGCGCCCATCTTCTTTCCCGCGCGCGACGCGTTCGCGTTGTCAGAGCCGCAGGGCCTGACCGGCCTGTTGTTTGCGCCGCTCGCGCTCGTGGCCGGTCCGGTCGGGGCTTACAATCTCACGCTGCTTGCGCTGCTCGTCGCGAATGGCTTGGCCGGTCGCCGCTTGCTGATCGAAGCGGGCGTGTCTGCGCCGCTGGCGACCTGGGGCGGCATGTTCTTCATCGGCTTGCAGTTCCTGCGTGAAGAGCTGGGCGTGCTGCAGCTGTGCGCGACCTGGCCGATCGTGCTCGGCCTGAGCGAGCTGACTCGGCTCGCGCACAAGGCGGATCCCTGGGCTGTCGTGCGGCTCAGCTTGTGCGTCGTCGCGACTGGCTGGTCGTGCATCTACTACCTTTTGTTCTTTGTGCTGCTGATCGTGATCGCTGGTCCGTTCGTGGCGCGACGCAGCTGGTTCGAGCGACCCATGCTTGTCGCAGCGCTGCTCGGGATGTGTTGCGTCGCTCTTGGCATCTTGCCGCTCATGGCTGCCGAGGAGCGCGCCGTCGCCAGCTACACACGCAGCGCCTCGGCGATTCACACGGGTAGCAGCAGCGCGCTCGCGTACCTGCAGTTCCCGCGCGACACGCCGCTCGCCCGGATGATCCCAGCCTGGGCGCGACCTGAAGGCCGCAGGAGCTTGTATCCGGGCGCGCTCTTGGTCGCGCTGGCGTTGGTCGGAGGCTTCCGCGTGGGCCGCCGTGAGCGACGCTTGCTCGCGTATTCGAGCGCGGCTCTGCTCGTCTGCTTGTTCCTCTCGTTCGGCACGCGGCTGCATCTTGCCGGCGTGACCCCGTATCAGCTGACTGCGCAGCGCTACTTGCCTGGGTTCGACCAGCTGCGCAGCCCCTACCGCGGGGCGGTGTTCGTGCAGCTGCTGCTCGCGCTGTGGGCGGGGATCGGGCTGGCGAGCATCGTGGCGCGCTTGCAGCCGTGGGCGGCGAGGCTGACGGGCGCGGGCTGTGTGCTGCTCGCGCTGGTGGAAGTAACGCCGTGGCACTTCAGGCAGGCACGCTTTGCGCACGAAGCGCTCGCTGAGCCTTGGCTGGCCTGGCTGCGAGCGCAGCCGGACGGTGCGGTTGCGATGGTACCGCCAAACCCAACTTGGCATGTGCGCGACTATGTCGACACGTCGCTCTACATGTTGCAGGGGCTGCGGCACGGGCACCCGATCGTCAACGGGTACTCGGGGTTCTTTCCGCCTGCGTCCGATCACATGGTGCTGGCTTTGCGCGAGTTTCCGGGCACGAAAAGCCTAGAAGCGCTGCGTAAGGGCAACGTGCACTACGTGGTCGTGGATCGAAAGCTCGACGCAGTCCGAACCCTCACAGCGCACCCAGACCCGCGGCTCGAGCCAGTCTACGAAAACGGTCCACGTATCGTGTACCGCTTGCGAGCGAGTCATGCTCGCTGACGCAGCCGTTGGCTCAGACAGCGCTGTGGACATGAGCGGCTACGCAATGACTACGTCAACGGCTAGGAGAAGTGCTGGCTAGCGTGTTGCGGCGTCGAGCGACACGCCCAACGCAACGAATAGGAACCCTTCGAGACCACCACGCCCCGGATAGAGGCCAAGCTCGAGGTCGTACGCAAAGCCAACGCCTGCGGCGCGGGGTATGAAGCCTGCGAGCGAGCCCTGCATGCCCACGCGCACGCCGAGCGGCTGGAAGTTGAGGCGCGTGCCATCCCGCGTGCGATTGGGCTTCGCGTCTACCCAGGGTGAAGCCGTAAGCAGGACGTCGCCGTAGAAGCGCCGGTAGCCGACTTCGCGCTTGCCGCTCACGCTCGGCGCGAGATTCCAATAAGTCGCAAAGGCATAGCCGAGGTGCACCATGGGCAGGCGATTGCGGGTACGCAGATCGACATCGGGACGCGCGCGCTCTTGCACTTGAGCGTATGCCGCTCCCAGCCGCAGCGAGTGCGTGTTGCGCATCGCGCCCCGCATGCTCGGATCGGGGTCGTACGGCGCGGAGGAGCCCGTGCGCATGACTTCGTTGATCGGCACTTCGGGCGGTCGATCGCTGCCCACGCCCGCCCCGATCACAGCAGTATCCGCGGGATGGACCACGCCGTACAGCTCTTGCTCGCTGACCGACTGGACCAAGTGAAAGCTGAGCGTGCCGCGTAGCTGGTAGGCGGTCGTGTTGTCGGACTTGCGCGCATTGAAGATGCCGATTCGGCCGTCGACCGCGACGTCGAGCACCCGCAACAGGCCGTATTCGATGCGCGCGGCCGAGCCGAAGAAGCTCTGACTCACCCCGGCTTGGAACACGAACGGTTGTAGGGCGACCCGCAGGTTGTAGGCGAACGGGTCGTAGCTCTCCGCCGCTGCTGGCTGCGGTCGCAGCAGCAGCACGAGCAGCGCGAGCGCTGTAGCCCAGCGTGTTCCCGCAGTGGTCATGCGAGCGCGCCGCGCAGCAACGACAGCGTCCGCTGTGCGACCTCAGCGGCGGCCATGCCGCCCACAGCGGCAGGACGGCCTGGAGCTCCGTCACCCACCGGCGCACCGTGTGCTGGCACGACGACCGCGGGTGGATGGGCTTCGGCGTCAGCGAGCAGCGCCCGCAGCACGGCTTTTTTGTCTTTGACGATCAGCGCGAGCGCGGCGTGAAACACACGGTAGCCCGGTCCGCTGCCCGACCAACGGAAGATCAAACGCGGGATGAGCGCCTCTGGCAGCGGCTCGATGTTGACGAGGATGTCTGACATGAACCAAACGTAGCCGACGTCACACTTGAAAAACGCCCAGATTTCGCCGCTCCGCGTGTGAGGCGCTTCACGAATGACGACGTCGTCGCCGAGCGACGGGAGCAGCTCGGAGAGCGGGGCGAGCTCTCCTGCGTCGGGGTTTCTCTTGGCGATGCGGGCACGCGCCAGCGCAGGCGCATACACACGGGCTTTAGGGAACCGGCTGCGAAAACCGCCGATGCCTAGGTGATGATGACCATTCGTCGCCACCAAGGCCGTGACCTTTCCCAGCCGTGTCAGATCCGAATACGCGCCTTCGGACATGCTGCACGCAGGGCTGAGCACAACTACGTCGCCGTTTGCCAGGCGGAACGCTACGCAGTTTGCCGTGCCGTGCTTGGCGAATGCGTATTCGAAGACCCATACCCGCTCGCTGATGACACGCCAACCGTGTTGTGTGCTCGTCGCCATCCCTGTACCCCACAGGCCGGCAACGCTAGCACCCGTGCTGGATGGCGACCATCGCACCGCGCATCTGTTCAGCCACAGCGAGGTGCTGCTCGCTTGCGGCAGAGAGCGGGCTCGCGCTGAGCTTTTTGATAGACAGCGGCATACCAGCTCGCACGCGAGCTGACCGACAAAGCGACAAAGCACCGCGTTTTGGGCTGTAAACGCGGCGTCGAGCGCGGACCTATATTTTGTTCACAAACAATTAGTCAAACTGCCGCGCTACTAACAACTGCACAGGTTTGTGTACGAAATATTCTGCAATCGCAATGTGTGCACGCTTCCCACCCTGTTCCAGGACTGGGCTGAACAAGTCAAATTTGACCTAGCCTGACAATCAACATCTGAGTAGCCACTAGTCAGGAGCGCATAATTCTGTAACCTCATGTGCTGCTCCATGTAAGACACGCGGGCGCTCGTACGGTCGGTCTGTACGCCCGTAGTCGGATCGCGCAGGAGCCGTGTCGTATGAGCCGCGTCGTAATGAGCCGCGAAGCACAGTTCGGAGAACATCGTCTCATGGCAGAGCAGGAACCTCTGCGCACACAGCCCGGCCCGAGCGTCGCGTTGGTCGTGCTCAGTTACAACTACGGACGCTACGTCGCTCAAGCCATCGAGAGCGCACTCACGCAAACACGGCATTATGATCAAGTGATCGTGATTGATGATGGCTCGACAGATGACTCGCGAGCAGTGCTCGAGCGTTATCGCGACCGTGTGGAGCTGATCTACAAGAACAATGGGGGGCAGCTGAGCGCGGCACTGCGTGCACTTGACGCCGTCCGCTGCGAGTACGTTCACTACTTGGATTCCGATGATTTCTTGGTGGTGAATGCACGCGAGCTGATCGCCGAGCAGCTGGTGTACAGGCCTTCGAAGCTGCAGTTTCGGCTGCGTTGCGTGAGCGCAAATGGGTCGCTCGACTCGGTCGTGCCGGCCTACCCGGAGAACTACGACAACACCTCGCAGCTGAGAGATGCACAACTCTTAGGCATGAGCATCTGCCCGCCCACCTCCGGCAACGTGTTTCGCGTGGATGATCTCAAGGCGCTGCCGCGCGAGCCGCTCGATCAACGCGACTACATCGATGGCACGCCGAGCATGGCAATGCTGTATCGCGGTACAGTTCGCACAGTGAGCACAGTGATCGCGAACTACCGGATCCACGGGGCGAACAATGGCCTCGCGCACGCGCCGACGATTGCAGTGTTCGAGCAAGAGCTGACGCGTTTGCGGCGACGTTGGCGTGAGCTCGCGCAGATCTTCCCGGCGATCGCGGTGCCGAAGGTTGGCTCGACATTGCTCGAGCTGGAGGCGCAGAACTTGACCGCGGCGCTGGCTGGGCAACGGCATCTCGGTGTCGCGCTCACGTACGCCGTGCGGCTGATGCAGAGCGGAACGCCGATTCGGCACAAGCTGATCTTGGCGCCGTGGATGCTTGGGCTCGCGCTGGCACCGCGCGGGCTCAAGGCGTCGATGATCCGTTCACGTCGCTCGGCGATGAACCGCAGCAAGCTGACGCGCAAGGTCGTCGGGCTGTTGCTGGGGCATCGGGAGCTCGATGATGCCGAGGACCGAATCGCAGTCGGCTCGCGTCAGTACGCCGCCCCAGCTGTGCGCAAGCGTGCTGGCGGCGTGTAGGCCTGCTCTTCACGTTGGCCTTTGACGGAACATGCGCTTTGACGCAGACGCTAGTCTTTGACGGCGCCGTGGACGTGAGGGCCACCTTTGTCGTCGACAAGGGTGGAGCCCAAGTCCAAGGCGCCGTCAAAGACCACGCAGTGTCAACGATCATGACGATCGCCGACGACTGCGGAGCTGCTCCGCCGCAGCTTCTAGTGCCCGCTACGCACGGCAGTCTTCTCCGCAGGTGGAGCGCTTTGACGCAGACGTAGTCTTTGACGGCGCCTTTAATGTGAGGGCCACCTTTGTCGTCGACAAGGGTGGAGCTCAAGTCCAAGGCGCTGTCAAAGACCACGCAGTGTCAACGATCATCACGACTGCGGAGCTGCTCCGTCGCAGCTTCTAGTGCCCTACGCAGGGCAGTCTTCAGCGCAGCTGGAGTTCGTCTCGGTGCCTGTGCACTGGCCGTCTCCGCAGACGGAGCAGTCTTGCGCGCACCCTTCGATGGCCTCTGGACCTGTGCATTGACCGTCGCCGCAGCTGGAGCAGTCTTCGGCGCATTCTTGCAACGTCTCGGGGCCGGTGCACTGGCCGTCGCCGCATGCGGAGCAATCGTCATCGCAGCTCTCGACGTCTTCAGGTCCGGAGCACGCGCCGTCACCGCACATCGAGCAGTCCTCTGGGCAGTCGGACACGGTCTCGTCGCCGGTGCAGCGATCATCGCCGCAGCGCGTGCAATCTTCCACGCATGTGCTCGCGGTCTCGGGACCGGTGCACTGCGCGTCGCCGCACGTCGAACAGTCGGCCGGGCACGAGGTGACGTCCTCGTTGCCCGAGCACTGCAAGTCGCCGCAGCGCGTACAATCGCCCGCGCACGTCTCGGCGTTTTCGCCGCCCGTACACAAGAAGTCACCGCAACGCGTGCAGTCGTTGGCGCAGCTGATGGCGTCCTCGAGACCCGTGCACGCGTTGTCGCCGCAGCGCGTGCAGTCGCGCGGGCAATCGGTCGCATTCTCGTTGCCGGTGCACAAGCTGTCGCCGCAGCGCGTGCAGTCGCCTGGACACGATGGTGCGTTCTCAGCACCGGTGCACATGCCGTCGCCGCACATCGAACAGTCAGACGAGCACGACGTCACAGTCTCTTCGCCCGTGCACGACATGTCGCCGCAGCGCGTACAGTCTTGAGCGCAGCCTTCCGCGTTCTCGGTGCTCGAGCAAAATGCGTCGCCGCACACCGAGCAATCAGCCGGGCAGCGCGTAAGACTCTCACCCTCGCTGCAAGTGCCGTCGCCACAAGCGGCGTCGGCCGCGCAGCTGCGACCTTCCGCGCTGTCGGGTGCGGGTGCAGGCATGTCCGTGCAAAGCTCGCCGGCCGCGCAAGCCGCGCTGCGACAAGCATCGACATCCTGACAAGTCGATGCAGCCATACTGCCCATCGCGCACGTGAAGCCTGTTTCGACGGCGCATGTGGTCGAGCAACCATCGCCGGCATTTTCGTTGCCGTCGTCGCAGGTCTCGTCGCCGTTCATCGCGCCATCACCACAGCGCATGCCGCAATCCTGCGCACAGCTGATCGTGGTCTCGTCCGCGTTGCACACGCGATCACCACAGCTCGGCGCTTGGCAGCGCGCGCTTCTACAGACGCGGCTCTGACAGTCCATCGAAGCAAGACAGCGCTCGCCATCAGCGGCAGGACCGGCCGGGCCAGCGTCTTCATCGCTACTGGGACCCGCATCGGGCCGCTGCTGCGCGCCGCGACCGCCTGCCGCCATGCCGCCCATCTCACCGCTGCCATCCGGAATGCAAAAGCCAAACAAACACAGGCCATCGCAGTCTTCACAGGTGAACATGCCGCCGGTACCAGGTGCGCCAGCTGCGCCAGGCATACCCGTCCCAGTCATCGTGTTCGTGCCAGTGCCGGAGCCTGCTGCGCCCGCGCGGCGACCACCTTGCTGCGAAGTACCGCTCGTTTGCTGATCGGTGCCTGCGTCACTCTGACCATCGCCGGAGCCATCATCCAGGTCTCGGTGCTTGCCGCAGCCGAGACTCAGACATGTGGTCAGGACGAACGACCAAATCGTGAATGTTCGGATGGAACGCACGCAACAAGCTCCTCGCGCTAAGACCCCGGAGGAGCCTGCACCAAGCGAGCACGCATAACAATCTCGAAATGGTTCAGCGATCGATGCAAATTTTCTGTGCACAACGATCAGGACATAACCGCCACGGGCGCCGCAATTTGTGCTGAAAACGCGGCGCCCGTTCCCGAGTCAGCGTTTGCTGGTCGCGCGTGCGACGCCCAACGCGTCGAATTCTAAGCCATCCAATGAGCCTGACAGCTCATCCAACGTTTTGCGGACGCCCTTGGGATCTGCGATCGGATTGATCACACAGACATCGATGCCCTGCTCCGCATACGCACGAACGCGCGCGCGCACGGTGTCGGGCGTTCCGACGACGGCCATCGCGTCGCACAGGCCCTCGCTGACGGCTGCAGCGACGCCCGCGCGATCACCCTTTGCGTAAGCCTCGCGGATGGCGCGTGCCTCGCGCTCGAAGCCGATCCACTCGAAGCAGCGGTTGTAGCCAGGCGTCGCGGCGTACGCCCCGAATACATTGCGTACCAGCTCGCGTCCCTGCTCCGGATTGTCAGTCATGACGACGTGCAGTCGGCTCACGACCTCGATCTGTTTGGGATCGCGGCCGGCAGCTTCCGCGCCTGCTCGCACTGCGCCGAGGATCTGTGGCAGCGCGCCCTCCGGCACCATGTTCAAGATCACACCGTCGCAAAGCTCGCCAGCCAAGCGCAGCGCCTTTTCGTTGAGCGCGCCCAAGTAGATGGGCACCGTGCCCGTGACCTGACCGCCCAGCTTGAAACGTTTGAGCTGCAAGGTTTTACCTTCGAAGTCGACACGCTCACCGGCGAGCGCGCGCTTCAGCACTTGGACGTGCTCGCGCAGACGCGTGAGCGGCTGATCGTAGGGCTGCCCGCCCCAATCGCGGACGATGTTGGGTGACGACAGACCCAGGCCCAAGACGAATTTGCCCGAGGTGAGCTGGCTCAAGCTGAGGGCTGCCATCGCGTGCACCATCGGCGTGCGCGTCTGCGCGGGCACGACCGCGGTCCCGATGCGCATCCCGGGCGCGCCCACCGCCAGTGCGCCAGCGATCGTGTAAGCGTCTCCGCCAGCGACCTCGGCGAGCCAGAGCTCTTTGTGGCCACGTTCCTGCGCGTAGCGCGCGAGCTCGACAGCGCTCTCGGCGCCGCCGAGCGGCAGCGTCAGCGCAAGCCGGGGTTTGGTGGTTGTGCTCGTCATTTCCGTCCTGCCTTCTTGTTTAGCGGTTTCACGCGCCGCGCGATCGGGGGCGCGCGAGGCCGGACGCTACAAGACGCGACCACGCGAGACCACGCGATCTGATGCTGGTGAGTAACGCAGTCGGTCCGCCGCCCCGCAAACGGGTGAAGGCTCACGTCCGCCTGGATGCAACCCACGGCCAGTCCCCTGTGCGAGGGACGTGAGCAAAACCCTGATCCTGGCCGCGCTCGTGAATCGCGAAGGACACCTTGGACGTGTTCCTACCCATGGAATGCCAGTTACTCGCAGGGGAGAGCCCCGCTCAGCTCTCGCCTCCCGCTTCCACGCGCAAGCAGCCACATCGGTAAGACTTCGGTCGTTTGGACCAGTCTCAGCCAAAGCCAGAAACACCCTAAGCGCTCCATTCGGACGATGGCTCTGAGCGGCGCGAGGAGGCCCGGCTGATCGAACACCTCCACCTTAGCGTTCCCGAGTCCCGAGCGCGGCCACCATCACGGGGGCGTCCCAGTGGTCTGCGGTGAACCTGCGACCCTGTGGGTGCTGAAACGCACGCGACGCGCGCCGTAACTTGCCTAGACCACTAGCAATTTGCTATCTCGAGGAGACCTTACGCGCGGCTTGGTCGCGACCCCTTATGGCGACGAAAGGCAGGGTATGCGGCGCTCTTGGACTCCAGGCTTGACCCCGCAGCGCTGTGCCCGCTGGATGCGTAGCTCGCTCTTTGCCGTCGCGGTCTGTCTGCTCGCGCTTCCGCAGCAGGTTTTTTCACAAGCACCCGACGCTAAGGCTGAGCTCGAGCGCGGCACGACTGCGATGAACGCCGGGCGCTTTGAGACCGCAGCGTCAGCGTTCGATGCGTCGTATCGCCTCAGCCCGACGACCCGCGCGCTGTACCAGCTCGCCGTGGCCTACGCGGCGATGGGCCAACCGCAGCGAGCGCTCGAGACCTACGAGACTTTCCTCAAGAGCGCAGACCCGCGTGCGGATGCGGCCAACATCACGAGCGCCAAGAGCGCGATCGCGCACATCCAAAACAACGTCGGCCGCTTTACGCTGCGGGTTTCCCCCGCCGACGCCACGATCGATATCGACGGTCACAGCGCGAGCATCAAAAACCAAGAGCTGTGGATGATGCCGGGTAAGCACGGCATCTCCATCCGCGCACCAGGGTACGAGAGCTACAATCAAACACTCGAAGCGCAGACGGGTCGCTTTGCGCTCGAGATCAACCTGCGCAGGCCGAGCGGTCCGCCTTCGGAGCAAGCCGCGGCGCTGGTCGACGACGGCATGGTGCTGCGCGAGCAAGGCGATTTGACCGGCGCGCTCGCGCGTTTCCAAGAAGCGGAGCAGGCGTACTCGACGCCGCGCGGGCTCGCACAGCTCGGGCTCTTGGAAGAAGCGCTCGGTGAAATGGCGAGCGCGGAGGATCATCTGACCGCGGCGGTCGCTGCAAAGAAGGACCCGTACATCCGGAAGAACCGGGGCAAGCTGAAAAAGGCGCTCACGCGCGTGCTCAAGTACACGCGCGACTACGCGACGCTCGAAGTCTCGGGCGGACCACCCGGTGCGCGCTTGTTCGTGAGAGATCGACCGATCGGCACGCTGGCTGTGACGAGCAGATTGCGTGTGCCTTCGGGGCATGTCGTGCTAAGCGCGCGGCTCGAGGGCTTTGTCGACGCAGGGTTCGAAGCTGATCTGCCAGCGCGCAGTCTGCGCCACGTGGAGCTGCATTTGCAGCCGTTGCCACCGCCTGCTCCACCTCCCCCGCCTCCACCTCCCCCGCCTCCACCTCCCCCGCCGCAGATTGTCGCTGAGCCGGAAGCCCCGCCACCTCCGCCGCCGGTAGCTGCAGACGAGCCTGCGAAACAAGCCGACATCGAGGCGCTGCTGCGTGATCAAGGGCGTCCGCCCGAAGAGGACCGCGATGCGGTGGGCTTCGAGCTGAACGTCTCGGCGGGCTATCAGTTTTGGCTCGGCGACGGGCCGTGGAAGAGCAACGGCGCGCCTGCGCTGCACGTAAGCCTCGGCGCGCGCGTGCCTTGGCCGGTGAGCTTCGGCTTGTCGCTGGTCGACATCACGACTGACTTCGGCACGCGAGAGACGAGCGCAGTGATCACGCTGAGCCCCGGCATTTACGTGCGCGCGCACAGCCAGCGCTATCGCAAGGCGCACACGCTGGATATCTGGGGCGGAGCGGGTTTTGTACCGATCGCGTTTGGCATCGCAACCTTCGACTCTGACACGACCACGCAGGAGCGCCTCGAAGGACTGAGCGACCGCGACATCGAGGAAGCACTCATGCTCGGCATCGGTCGCGTCGTGACGCGGCAATCAGTCAACATCCCGCTCGAGCTCGGTGCCACGTACTACCTGACGCGCGGCGTCGGGGTGTCATTGCGCACCGCGTTTACGTTCTGGATCCCGACGCAGCTTTGTTATCACGACGGCAGTGATCGCTTTTGTGTGACCTCAGGCTTGAAGTCGCAACACAGCCTGTATGTCGGCGCTGGCGTGTCGTTCTTGCCGTAGTGGTACCGGTAGTTAGTTAGATGTCGGATGTGGCGCGCGCGGCTTGAGCGCACGCGTCACGTAGCCCATCAAGTAGCGTGTTTGATGGAGTGTGAGCTTGACGCGCAGGCGCAGCGCCGCTCCCAGCTGCTCGAATTGCGCTGCGTCCACTGCGCTCTTGAGGCCTTGGAAGATGACTTTGGGGTGCTCACTGAGCTCGCGCCGTAGGCCTTCGAGCACGACCAGCGCTTCGCTTGCGCGCTCGGCAGATGGGTACTGAGCGCGGATTCGCAGCTCGTTGCTGAACTGATCGACCGGGAAAACCGAGAGCCTGATCGACTGGGGTACACCTGGGCTCTCGAACCGCAGATATTTCTGTGCGCCCTCGACCCAGAGCGCGACCGCCTCGCGTTCTTCCATCGCGAGCAGGCCGCCGTGGCGATCGAGCTCGCCGTTCGATACGCCCTGCCCTCTGCGGATCTCGGCGAGTGAATCGGCGACTTGCAACACGCGCTCAAGATCATTTGTGCGCGTGATCGTGAACTGGTGCTCGCCGGTGAGCGCGATGCTGCGCTCGGTCGGCCCGCGGTTGCGCCAAGCGGCGACCTGGTAGCCGGCTTGCTCGTGGAAGGCTCCGGACTTGCTTTGCTCGCTCGCGAGCTGCGCGACGGCGGAGCTGACACGCTCGCGCGAGAGCTGGTGATCGGCGGCAACCACGACGCTCGAACGCTCGAGCGTCGGGCTCGCGACGAACACACGCTGGAGATCGCGCATCGGCTCGATGCCGGAGCCAGCCAGCATCGCTTGCCACTCGGGCACGATGTCCAGGAGCGCTTCGGTCTCCAGGAGCAGCGCGGTCTTGCGGATGCGGTTCAGGTCGACGTTCAGCGCGATGGTCGCGCCTGCGGGTGCGAAGCCGCTGCCCGGGCCCATGCCGGATCCCAGGCCGGATCCGCCGCCGTCAGCGGCTTGTCCCTCATGCCCAGCGCCGCTCACAGCGGCGGCCTTGGCGGCTGCTTCAGTCGGCTTCGATGCGGCAGCAAGCGCGTAGGCGTTGGGGTCGGGTGCGACTCTGACTCGGGCGCGGCGCGCGGGAGCTTTGGGGGGTGGCGCGGGCGCAGGCGGCGGCTCGCGCGTGAGGTTTCCGCCGCCGGGTGCCGTGTCGGCCAGCCCGAACTCGACTTGGGTTGGGAGCTGAAACGGGCTGTGAACGTCCGGCTCGTGGTGGAGCTCGCAGCTGCGCGAGAACACCAGCGCGTGCAACACCAACGAAACACAGCTCCAAGCGAGCCGGCCGGGACGCCACATCAGCCGCTCCTCCAACATCACGCGCTCACGTTACAACAAATGTGCGGCAACGCTCGCGGCGTGCGGTGGTGGTTGGTTTTGTTTCGGTCTCCGGGCACAGTCGCGCCATGGCGACGGTAGCTGGTTCTGACAAGAAGGCGCAGCCTTGGCTCGTAGCAGGCGATTTCGATGGGTTCTTCGGTCTGGCGATCGACAACTTGATCCAGTTCCTGTTGATCATCGGTCTGTGCCAGGGAGTGCTGGGTTTTCCGAGTCAGCTGCTGCTGACGCGCGTGCTGCCCGGAGCGGCGCTGTCGATCTTCGCAGGCAACATCTTCTACGCGCTGCAAGCGCAGCGCTTGTCCGCGCGTGAAGGCCGAAGTGATGTCACCGCGCTGCCGTACGGCATCAACACGGTCTCACTGTTTGCCTACGTGTTCTTGGTGATGTTGCCCGCCAAGCTGACCGCGCAGAGCGAAGGCGTCGCACCCGATGCCGCAGCGCTCTTGGCTTTTCAGCTCGGGCTCGCAGCGTGCTTTTTGTGTGGCGCGATCGAGCTCGTCGCCGCGCCGCTGGCAGATTGGGTGCGCCGCAACACGCCGCGCGCCGCGCTGCTCTCGACCTTGTCAGGCATCGCCATCTCATTCATCGCGATCGACTTCGCCGTGCGCACATTCGCGATGCCGCTGATCGCTCTGTTGCCGCTCGGCGTGATCTTGACCACGTACTTCGCGCAGGTCGCGCTGCCATGGCGGATGCCCGGCGGCGCGTGGGCGCTGCTCCTGGGAACCGCGGCTGCATGGATCGCGACGAGCATCCCCGGCGCACGCACGCCCGTCGATGCCGCAGCGATCAAGCCCGCGCTCGACAGCGTAGGGTTCTACTTCCCAGTGCCCGTGATCTCGGATCTCTTTGCGGGCCTGACTCACCCGCTCACGCTGCGCTTCCTCGTACCGGTGATCATCCCGATGGGCCTGTTCAACGTGCTCGGCAGCTTGCAGAACCTCGAGTCCGCGGAAGCCGCAGGCGATCGCTACGAGACCACGCCCAGCTTGACCGCAAACGGCTTCGGCTCAGTGATCGCGGCGCTGTTTGGCTCGTGCTTTCCGACCACGATCTATATCGGCCATCCGGGCTGGAAAGGCCTCGGCGCCCGCTCCGGCTACTCGATCTTGAACGGCGCGTTCTTCTGTCTGATCGCGCTGCTCGGGCTGTCGAGCGCGATCGCGGCCGTGATCCCAATCGAAGCGGGCATGGCGATCGTGCTTTGGATCGGCATCGTGATCACCGCGCAAGCATTCCAAGCGGTCAAACAAGAGCACGCGCCAGCGGTCGCGCTCGGCTTGTTTCCTGCGATCGCGGGCTGGGGCGTGATGATCCTCGGTCAGACGCTGGGAGCGGCAGGGCAAGTCCTGTCAGATCCGTTGTTCGCGGATCGTGTGCTGCAGCAGCCATTGGCGTTCGCACGCGCGGGCATGCACCTCGATGGCTTGATCGCGCTGTCGCAGGGCTTCATGTTGAGCTGCATCGTGTGGTCGGGTGCGAGCGCACACTTGATCGATCGCAAGTTCAAGCACGCCGCTGCGTTCATGCTGGTGGGTGCCCTGCTCTCGTTTTTCGGGTTCATTCACGCGGGCACGCTGACGGGCGCCGGCGCGACGTACACGATCGGCTGGGCGGCCGGCGGCTCATGGGCGTTCGGATATGCCTTGTGCGCTGTGTTTTTCTTGCTCACTGACGTCTGGGTCAAGCGCGCGGGCGCACGCGCGCTCGGGCCGGCGCACTGACAGTCACACACACCGCCGCCATCAGCGGCAGCAGCCATCAGCGGCAACACCGCACGCATGCCCACAGTGCAGAGCTAGCGCCCATCAGCTATGATCAGAGGGTGTCTCTCGCTCCGAAGGATGTTGGTCGGACGTGAAAGCCACTGAGGCACCACCACGCAGCGCGGATGCGCTCTCCAAGCGTCTACCCACCGACCCGGTGTTCGCGAGCGCGCCCGATCTGCGCTTCGAAGGTGGCCAGCTCGTCGCCTGGTTCACCGATCCGCCCGGCGTAGTCGTGCAGCTGACGGAAGCGACGGCGTTCACCAAAGAGATGGCCGAGTGGATGGTAGGACCCGGCTTCGCCGCGCTCCATCAGCGCTTCCCGCAAGGCTGCAAGCTGCAGCTGCTGCTCGACATACGCCCGATGATCTCACGGGAGCCGGCGGCGCGGGCGATGTTCATGAGCGCCGCCACACGGCACCTGTTCCTGTTCGCGAAGCTGGGCGTGATCGCCCCGGCCAAGCCGCCGCCTCTCTACATGACGACGCTTCACGGAGCGATCGCGCTGCTCAGCGCGATCGGTCCCGAGATCAGTATCTTCGAGACGCTCGAAGGCGCGCTGCAAGCCATGGGCTTGCACGCCGCGACTTCGCAGTGAGCGTCAGCTAGCGGCGTCGACGACTTCGTGCTCTTCCGCTTCTGGGAACGGCACCAAGCGACCGAGCTCGGGATCCCAGAGCTTGAGCCGGAAGCAAGCGATGATGTCGCGCGGCCACAGCGACGTCACACCGCGCGGGTTCTGCAGCTCCGGGATGCCCTCCATCGCCTCAGGCAAGCGATAGAACGGGATGCGGTGGTTCAAGTGATGGACGTGATGAAAGCCGATGTTGCCGGTGAAGTAACGCATCACCGGGCCGAGCTTCATGTAGCTCGACGACTCCAGTGCGGCGCGCACGAAGCTCCAGGTCTCACGCGGCTGGATGTAAGCCTCAGGGAAGTTGTGCTGCGCGTAAAACAAGTACGCACCGAGCGCGTGCGAGACCAGCTGCGGGACGAAGAACGAGTACAGCAGCACGTCTGCGCCGAAGTAGCTCCAGATGCTGGCCATCAGCGTGAGCTGCAGCATGATGGAGATCAGCGAGTCCACGTTCTTACGCGGGTTGCGCGTGAACGCCGCCACGCAGAAGCTGTACATGAACACGGTGAAGTAGCCGAGCGCGATCACCAGTGGATGCCGAATCGCGCGGTACATGAAGCGCTGGCTCGGCGTTGTCTGCTCCCACATGTCCGTCGTCAACATCATGTACGAGCCGACGTGCGAACCGACCAGCTTGGCCGTGTGCGAGTGATGGTAGTTGTGCGTCTGCGACCAAACTTTGGACGGCGTCATGACGTACAGGCCGTACAAGTCCAAGATGTAGCGAGCGACTTTGCTGCCGCGCAGGATCGAGCCGTGCTTGTAGTCGTGATAGACGATGAAGCCGCGCACGGTGAAGAGGCCGGCCACCACGCCCGCGGCCAAGCGCAACCAAGGGTCGTGCAGCGCTGCAGCCAACAGCTGCGTACAGAATATACCCGCGAACGTAGTCACGAGATGAAACCAGCTCTCGGACACGCGCTCCTGGGCGTATGCATTGCTAGCCTTGATGATTTCCTGCTCGCTGCGAGCGGGTCGATCCTGAGCGACCATTTAGGCACCTTCCTGAAGCTTGCGCTGCATGAATGGCTCGTTCTTAGCGTGGCAGCGCGACTGACTCAACCTTTCGTCGAAAGCTTAGTCTCTGAAATCTCTGACGATTCAGGCCGACCGGTCAGCCTAGAACAAACGTTCGACGCGATAGCGCGTTTCGAGCTTGGCGCGCGCGTCGGTGTTCGTGATCTGCTCTACCAAAAGCTCCGCCGCGCCCGGTGCGACACTCATGCCGCGACCGCCCAAACCGCACAACCAATACAATCCTGAGAGCCGCGGATCCGAGCCGATCACAAGCTCACGATCCGGCGCGAACGTGCGCAGGCATGCCCATGCGTGCTCCACTTCTGCAGAAGCAAGCGCAGGCGCAGTGCGTTCGAGCTTCTGCGTCAGTGACTTCAGCTGCGCGGGATCGCTGGCAGGGATCTCCGCGGGCCACTCGAGCTCATCGCACGGGCTTGCTAGAACACCGCTCGATTCTGGGCGGAAATACACTTCGTCTTCGATCCGCCACACCACCGGTTGTGCACGCGCGCTGTCTTGCTCCGTGCGCAGCTGAACGAGATGACGACGCAACGGTGTCAGCGGTGTAGCGATACCGAGCGCACGTCCGAGACCCGCGCTCCATGCGCCGGCTGCGATCACCACGTGCGATGCGCAGATTCGTTCCGACGTGGTCAAGCGCACGCCTGTCACGTGCGAGCCATCTGGATCACGCTCGATCTCGGAGACCTCGGCGGATGTCTTGAGCACGGCACCGCGCTCCTGCGCACGCGCGGCCAGTGACGAGATGAGCAGCGGCAGATCGATCACGCCACCGTCGCGCAACAGCAGCCCGTGCGCGACTTCACCGCCCTCGAGCGCCGGCACATGCTGGCAGAGCGCGCTTCGGTCCAGCGCTTCGACCGCAAGCTCCTCGGACGCTGCTGTACGCGCGTACGCGTCCAGCTCAGCCTTGTCGCGACTGACGAGCAGGAGCCCACAGCGGTCGAGCACGGCATCGCCGCACAGCTCGCGCAGCAGCTCACGGCTGCGGCTCGCCAGGCGCGCGCTCTCGCGATCGTGCTCGAGCGGCTGGTGGATCGCGGCGTTGACGCCAGAGGCGTGACTCGCCAAGCGTGGCTCGCGTTCCAAAAGCAACACGCGCCGATGCGGCGCGAGCAGGGCAGCGGCGGAGAGCCCCGCGACACCGCCGCCGACGATGATCACCTCGAACATATTCCTCGTCCCAGTAATTCACCCGTACGCGTGCCCGTGCCCGTACACGATCCCACGCATCACGTAGAGTCGGGCACGGGCACGGCTGACCATTGGTCGCAAGTTTTCATGCGATTCTGTGGCTGGGCAGCTCGCGCGGACTTCGGCGTGCGCCTGCCGCGTCGAGAAGGATCAACAGGGAGCCGAGGAGCCGGGGAGATTTTGGGGGTTCGCGACCTACGCGATGAACCTCGCTACACGCTCCGTTCACCCTCTGGACCCAATTCCAAAATCTCCCCGGCTCCTAAACTCCCTGTTCATTCTCTTGCTTCGCGCTCCGTTTCGCGCG
>Ga0114940_10000165_pt1 | contig 41777 bp, 30 predicted proteins | sample ColdCreekSource_FD_87195 | JGI IMG/M metagenome (GOLD analysis project Ga0114940, IMG submission 87195) | Groundwater microbial communities from Cold Creek, Nevada to study Microbial Dark Matter (Phase II) - Cold Creek Source | ecosystem: Environmental > Aquatic > Deep subsurface > Groundwater ...
ATCACATGTGGCACACCCGAAGCCGCGGACAGCCAACTGGCATCCGCGGCTTTTTTGCGATAACCAGCCCGTCGCGGCCGCACGTAGCGTTCGCCAAGAGACGCGAGAGAAACGCATGCAGATCGCAGACGAGATGGCCGTGCTTATCCACTACAAGGTCGCCAACACCGAAGGCGAGGTCCTCGATTCTTCAGAGGGCGACGAGCCGCTCGCCTACATCCAAGGGCAAGGCAACATCGTGCCCGGCCTGGAACAGGCGCTCCTCGGTAAGTCGGCCGGCGACAAAGTGCAGATCACCGTGGAGCCCGAGGACGGCTACGGCGTGCACGAGCCGGAGAAGGTGCAGACCGTGCCGCGCAACGCGTTCGACACCGAGACTAAGATCGAGCCAGGCATGCAGTTTCAGGCTGAAGGCGAAGATGGCGACGTGATCGTGACGGTCACCGAGGTCACCGACGAAGAAGTCACCGTCGACGCGAACCACCCGCTCGCCGGCCAGACGCTCCACTTCGAAGTAGAGGTCGTCTCCGTTCGCCCGTGCACGGAAGAAGAGCTCGCCCACGGGCATATCCACGGAGAAGGTGGCCACCACCACTGAGACAAGTGCACCGCAAGCGAATCCACGCCCACCCCACGTCTTCTGCAGACGTTGACGTGGGCGTTGTCTTTGACGGGGTCGACCATGACCACGACTAGGTTAACGCGCTGAGCCACACGCCAAAACGGCGCGTCCACCCGTGTCGGGTAGCGCGCCGTTCAGCCCATCACCGCAAACCTTTTTCTCAGGTCCGGCCGCGCAGGAACTCGCTGCGGAACGATGCCGCCGTTGTTCCCGTCCAGCGCCGGAAAGCACGGTGGAACGCAGGGCCCGTCGTGAATCCGAGCAGGTAACCCACTTCGCGAATCGACAGCTGCGGGTCACGCAGACAGCGCAGCGCGATCTCGCGACGAACGTCGTCGAGAATGGCGCGGTAGCTCGAGCTCTGCGACACCAAGCGACGGTGAAGCGTACGCGAGCTCATGCCGAGACGACGCGCCAGGCTGTCCGCCGTGAGCTTGCCGCTCGTTAGATCCTGCCGAACGATCTCGCGCACGCGCTCGGGCAAGCTGGTGCTGCGACCGAGCTTCTGCAGCGCATCCGCCGCGTGACGCTCGAGCACTCGCGCGAGACCGAGGTCCGCGCCGACGAGCGGTGCATCGAGCACAGCGCGTGGATACACGATCGCGTTTTGTGCCTGACCAAAGTGCAGCGGCGACCGGAAGATGCGCTGATGAACCAGCGTCGTCTTCGGGCGCGGATTCGCGAAGTGCGTTTCGAGCGGCGCGAGTGAAGCCATGCCCGTCATGCGGCGCGCTGCCATGATGTGCACCGCAAGCACGAACTCCAGCGTGCATTCGGCGACCGGCAGAGAGCCGAAACCGATGCTGAAGACAGCGCGGTCATCCATCACTTGCAGGTCGGCTTCGAAGCCGTCGTGCAGGAGCGCGTAGTAGCGGATGCTGTGCTCGATGGCGCCGCGCAGCGTGGATTGCGAGCGCGCCGTGTACTCGACAATGTCGAGATGTTCCGGCTGCACTTGCTCCGCAGCAAGCAGACCAAGATCGCGCTCGCCACTCTGGACGAGCGCTCCCCGCAACAAGCGGTCGACCAACGCGTGACTCACGCGCAAGTCAGGGTTCTCGAGATCCGACCGCGACAACCCGACGCCGGCCAAGCCGACATCGACGCGCAGACCGAGCTCTTGAGCTGCTGCCACGAAAGGCGCGAGCAACTTCACAGAGACCCGAGCCGTGCTCGCGGTGAAACTCTGACCATCTTCCAAGAGCGTGGACTCTGGACGCCATTCTGTTGCAGGAGAAACGCTGTTCATATGGTCTGCCCCGTAGTGCACCGCGCCGTCCGAAACGGCGCACTCTGATCGCCGATTTTCGGCCTCACTCGGCCGTCTTTTTTCGAACTGTCCGCAACGTTGGACACTGCTAACGTCTTGTGCTGCGCGGTGTGTACGTTCTTGCCCAGTTTTAGCACAACGCTGTCAGATGCAAGCCTACGACTACTAAATCCCAGAACGGTGACAGTGTCAGAACCAGGGGTATGCGGACCACATTGCCCCTAAATTCCAGGCTTTTCCGCGGCGGACAGAGCTAGAGGCACGTCTCTAATGGTTATCATCGGACGACGCCGCACGGTTTTCCGAAGCCTCCGAACGTCATGTGCGTAGCGCTTCTAAACACCGTGAATGGGCGCAGATGCGTCCATGAATACGACAGCGCTTCGCAGCTACGGCTCGGATGTGTTGAACAAGCACGCTGCCTTGTTGGCGAGCGCGTGTCTCGCCACTTACTACGCGTTGTCGTCGAGTAGCGATCTCTCACTCTATGACAGCGGTGAGCTCGCGCTGGCCGCCGTGCAGCTCGGGCTTGGGCATCCACCTGGCCAACCTCTGCATACGATCATCGGTCACGTGTTCGCCCGGCTTACGGGGAGCGCACCGCTGATCGGCGTGAACTTGTTGTCCGCGTTGCCTGCGGCGCTCACGCTACTGCCTGCGACGAGCATCGCCGTGCAGCTCACAGCGGCAAGGGAGCGCGCGCGCACCGCCACCTGGGCGCCTTGGTTGTTGCTGCTGTTCGCGCTGCACGAGAGCTTGTGGGAGCCCGCGACGCGCGTGGAGGTGTACACGCTCGCCAATCTGTTCGCAGTCTGCGCGGTCGCTTGTGCGTTGCCGTTGCTCGAGCTGCAGAGCGAGCGTCGCGAAGTGATCCGTCGCACGGCGCTGGCCGGCGTGATCTTGGGCTTGTGCGCCAGCAGCAATCCTGCGATCGCGGTAGGCGCCGGGCTCGCGCTCGCGCCGGGGATCGTGCAGGCGGGATGGCGCGCGCGCGCACCGCTGCAAACCGTAGCTGTGGCGGTGCTGGGTGGTGTCCTCGGACTCTCGCCGTACCTGTACCTGCCGCTCGCTGCTGCACGCTCTGACGTGATGGTCTGGGGCGGGCTGGACGATGCAGCGAGCTACTGGCGCTATCTGACTCTGGGCGACTATGGCCGCAACCAAGCGATCAGCTGGTTCGAGACGCTCGAGCACGCCATGGTCTGGCTCGGTTGGTCGGTCGAACACCTGCTCATGCCCGTGTTGCTCTTGGGCTTCGGGGCATTCAGTGCAGCGCGGTCGCGGCTGCGCTTCAGCCGTCTGCTGTTCCTGGTCGCGTTCGCTTGGTCGCTCACGATGATCTCGCACACCACGGTGTGGAACCTCGAGATCCCGGACTACAACGGTTACCTGGGCATGGCTTACTGGCTTGCGGCCGCCGGTGCATGCGCTCTGTTCGCGCGCTGCGCGGCGAACCAACAGCGCTTGGCCTGCGCGGCGATCGCGTTGTGCATGGGCGCAGCCGTGTTCAGCCCGCCTGCCCCCGGGACGCGCACTCGCGCTGCAGACCACTTGGCGCGCACGCTCGCAGAACAAGTGTTCGCCGAGGCGCCGCCCGGCGCGATCTTGGTGAGCTCCTCCGATTACTTCGCAGGCACGTTCTTTTACTTGCAAGAGGTCGAGCGCAAGCGGCCTGACGTAGCTGTGCTGGTGTACGGGCTCAGCGGCTCGAGCTGGCATTGGCGGAGGCTGCAAGCGCTGCATCCGGGGCTCGCGCCTGCCGACCTCACGAAGCGCGGCCCGCGCGAAACACGCGTGCGCAACTGGCTCGCCGCCAACGGCGATCGCCCGGTGTTGGTCGAACGCTATGCGCTGGCGCGCGCGCTCGAGCTGCGGACCTGCGCGGGCGGCATGTACTTCTCGACGGGCGCGCTGTGCGATACGCCGAGCACGCTCGCTCCGGCGACCGCTCGCCTCTTATCCGATCAGCTGGCGCGACTCGGCGGTGGGTCCCCGGGTGCGGCTGGCGCGATCGCCGAAGTGAGCGAGCAGATAGGCCTGGGCTTGTGGAGCCTGGGGCAGCCGGAAGCCGCGCATCGCACCTTGATGGCAGGTGTCCCGCAGAGCTGGTGGCCCGCGAAGCTCGCAGACGCCGGTCGACTGGCCAGCGCACAACAGTTGCTTGCACCCATGCCTGTTTGGTCGCGTAGAGTCGCGCTCGGTGATCCCGCACGCAACTTGTTCTTGGCAGGAGCCGTCGCCGCTGCGAGCGGCCAGACCCAAGCGGCTCAGCGCTACGTGCAAGCCGCCGCGAGCCTGCACTTGCCAGAGGCACAAGCGATGCTGACGAAAGAGCGCTGAAGCCAATGCCGTCTGCCCCGTTGTCTTTGATCGTGTTCGCCTACAACGAAGCCGAGAATGTGCAGCCAGTGCTGCACGAGCTCACAGCCTATCTGCGCGCGCACCATCCGGGCACGCAGCTCGTGTTCGTGGATGACGGCAGCAGCGATGCGACCTTCTCGCAGGCTGAGCTCGCGCTGCGCGGAGAAAACGCGGTGGTATTGCGGCACTCGTCCAATCGTGGGATCGGCGCGGCGCTCAAGACTGGCGTACGCCACTGCGCTGCGGAGTGGGTGACCTTCATGCCCGCCGACGGTCAGATCCCGCCGAGCGCCGTGACGACGCTGCTAGAAGCGGCAGAAGCGCAGCCGGTAGACATCGTGTTCTCCAGTTACGAGCGGCGCGACGACGGCCTGCATCGTACGGTGATGTCGTTCGGCCTGCGCGCCCTGATCTTTGCCATTCACGGTGTCGCGCTGCGCAGCGAGGGCCCGTACTTGTTTCGGCGCGCTCTGTTCGAGCCTGACGCCCTGCCCCCCGACACGTTCTTTTTGAACTTCGAGTTCCCGATCAGGATGCTCGTCGCCAAGCGCCGCACCCGCGGCGTGGTGGTCCCATGCCGTCAGCGGCGTGCGGGCGTGTCCAAGTCGAGTGGCCTGCGCCAGATCGTGGGCGTCGCACAGGATTTGCTGCTGTTTCGGCTCAGGCGCCTGCGCGAGAGCCTCTCGTAACCTCCTTGGCAGGCCGAACGCGGGCCTTAACAGGCCGCTGGAGTGTTTGACCCGTACCGCTGCACTGGGCGGTAGGCTTCGGCGTGGCTGGCAAACTCAGCGTGTCCGTAGTGCCCGAGCTGCTCGATCAGCTTGTGGACCAAGTGCTTGTCCGCGAGATCGCGCACCACCGGCACGTGGCTCGCCCAATCGAACAGCCGCAGCTGGGTCGCGAGAAAGAGCGCAGTCGCGAGACCGACCGCAAAGTCGAGGTGGCTCACGTCGATGCCCACGCGCTTCGCGGCAGCGCGATCTCTGTTCGCGAAGTTCTGTACAAAGAATAGCTTGGCGAAGCCGCGCTCCATGCGCGACTGCAAGCGCGCTGCGAAGTCGTCGCCAACCGACAGGTCCGCTTGCATGGTCGCGCGTACGAGCGCACCGCAGGTCGCGTCGTCGAAGCCTGCGCGCAGCGTGGCCGCGCGCGTGTTCCACATGTCCACTATGCCTTGGGGTGTCTCGGCGAGCAGCTCCTCCGGCAAGCCGAGCAAGTAGCAGCGATAACGACTGAGCTCCACGATCGCACGCTCGGCCGGCGTGAAGCTGGTGCGCTTCTGGCGCAGCACATCGCGCGACAATAAGAACACGTTGATCAAACCTGCGGGCATTTGATCGACCTGCGGGATCGGCACGCCGTAGACGCGCTTGTCCCAGCCGCGTTCGTGCGCGAGCACGTTGTAGCGAACCATCGAATGCATCAGCCGAACCATGGCCGCGGCACGAAAGCCTTCGCCAGAGCGCGCAAGCGCGCCGGGTAGCACACTCGTGAGAAAGAAGGTCGCCGTCTCGCGGATGCGGCGCGCTGCGGTCTGGTGCGAGAGCGTGCCCGTGATCGCCATGGGCAGCGCGGAATACTTGTTCATGAACGTAGCGAAGAACGCACCTCTTATTGCGTACGGCGCGACGTGCGCGAGGGCATTGCGCTGCGCGCGCGCCCCCTCTTCGACAAGCGCCATGTCGAGCCACTCGGGCACGCGCTCCATCTCACGTATAAACGCGTGCAGCTCGGGCGGTGCATCTTGCACACGCTCGACCCCACGCTTGCAGGCTTCTTCGAGCATGCTGATCAAGCGCCGCGCGCCATAGGTCGGCATCAGCGCGGCGTAGGCGTCTGCGACGCTGTCGCCGATCATCGTGTATCTGCGCATGAGCTCGACGCGCTCGACATCGGCCAGCAGGCCGGCCCGCTTGTGGCTGAGCTCGCGCGGTAGCGTGCTCTCGTCTGCGAGCTCTCGGGTGAAGCGCTCGGGAGCCACGCTGAAGTCGAACTTGCCGTACATGACCGGGACGAGCTCGCGTTGCTGGGCGATCTTCTCATCGATACGCATTGCAGATGTCCTTCCCATGTGTTGCCTTAACTCTAGCCCGAGTAAATACTCGGGACGACTCGGCTCCAGAGGCGGGGGCTGCCATGCGCTCGAAGCTGCTGCTTTCACCGAAAAAACAGCCCTCGACGCCGCGTGGGCAAGAGACCTACCAGGCGCTGGTCACGGCCACTGCTCGGCTGCTCGAGCGCGGCGGGTACGAAGGCCTGACCACCAATCACGTGGCGAAGCGCGCCGGTGTAGGTGTGGCCTCGGTCTATGAGTTCTTCCCGAGCAAACACGCGCTGGTCGCGGCTGTGGTCGACGTCACCGTCGAGAGCGTGCTCGCGGAGCTGACCGCGGACCTGGAGTATGCGCTCGCCCACCGCACCGATCCAGTCGCCGAGTGGATCAGGCGCATGTTCGCAGCGATCGGCAAGCGCAAGCGCCTGTTCAGCGTGCTCGTGCAAGAGGTGCCCTTCTTCTGGCAAGTGCCCTCCGTGCTTGCCGCGCGCGCGCACCTGCACGAGCTGTCGCTGCGGGCGCGTGCCCTCACAAACGATGACGACGACGCGCCGCACGTGGAAGCGATGACCTATCTCATGCCGATCATGGTCGCCCACGCCGTGCTCGACAGTGTGATCCGGCCGCCGCACGGCTTGGAACCCGACGCGCTCGAACGCGCGCTGATCGATGCGGTGAAGCGCTTGGTGTTGTGATTGCCCCCAGTGTTAGCCAATCCATAACAACCTGTTCGTCGGTGAAGCCCGTCACTGTGTAGGTCAAGGAAGGATCGATCTTACCCAGCGTTCGGCGCGCATTGCGCATACCATCGCGGAAACGAATCGCATGCCCCTGCATGCCGGCGTTTTTGCAAAGGGAGTTGCGCATGAGTGCTCTGCCTTCACGAACCATGATCAGCGCTTTGGCGCTGCTCGGTCTATGCAGCTGGCGGCTGCCAGCGGTCGCGCGTGATGCGGATACGCAGCCGGTCATGTCGTCCTCGGAGCTCGGCCCGATCGTGCCGCCGCCGCTGCCGAGGGGCGGCGTCGAGCTGACCGGTGATCTGCGGCCGAAGTCGTCTGCGGACGTCGCATTCAAAGTGGCTGGCCAGCTGGTCAGCGTGAAGGTCGAGCGCGGACAGTACGTGACGAAAGGGCAAGTGCTCGCGGTGCTGTCGGACGGCGAAGCACGCGCGGGTCTCGATCAGAGCGCTGCAGTGGTCACGCAGACCAGCGCGCAGCTCGCGCTCGCCCAAGACAACGAAGCGCGCGCGGCGGCGCTGGTAGCTGCCAACGCCGCACCGAACAGCCAAGCTACCGCTGTGCGCTTGCAGACGGAGATCGCACGCGCAGCGCTCTTGCAAGCCACGGCCTCGCGCGACCTCGCGAACGTGAACTACGGCAATCACACGCTCAAAGCGCCGTTCGATGGTGTGGTCGTGAAGGTGCCCGATGGTACGGGCCAGATCGTCGGCGCCGGCGTGCCGCTGTTCCGCATCGAGACGCTCGACAGGCTGGTCCTGCGCTCGACCGTCGCGGAGCCGGACATCGAGCGCGTAAAGGTCGGCGACGAGGTGATCATTGAAGCTGGTGGCGGCCAAAAAATAGTCGGCACTGTCCGCTTAATCTTACGCTCTTTGGACAGCAGTCGACGCGCACCGGTCGAGGTCGACGTCCCCAACAAAGACCAGAAGCTGAACGCTGGTGGTTACGTGCGCGCGATCTGCGCCGCACGCTGAGGCTGCGATGAACCTCTCAGACATTGCGATCCGGCGGCCCGTCTTCACGACGATGATCACGGTGGGGCTGGCTGTGCTCGGCCTGATCGCCTACCAGCGGCTCGAGACCGACTTGTACCCGGACGTCACGCTGCCGCTGATCAGCGTGAGCGTGGTGTACCCGGGCGCGTCGCCTGAGGACATCGAGCGCGAGGTGGTGAAGCCGCTCGAAGAAGCCGTTGTCTCGATCAACCATATCGACTACGTCAACTCGGCTTCGCGCGACAGCCTCGGCCAAGTGTTCCTGGTGTTCAAGCTCGAGGCTGACTTCGACAAAGCGGCCAACGATGTGCGCGACAAGGTCTCGGCGATTCGCCACAAGCTGCCGGACGAAGCCGAAGAGCCGATCGTGCAGAAGTTCGATCTCGGCGCTGCACCGGTGCTGATCTACGTCGCGCACGCGAACATGCCTTCGGACAAGGTGCGCGACATCGTCGAAGATCGCATCAAGCCCGAGCTCGAGCGCGTGCCTGGTGTCGCGCGTGTGGACATCAACGGTGGCCGCGAGCGCGAGGTGCACGTCGAGCTCGACCCGGTGAAGCTCGCGTCGCTGCACATCAGCCCTGCGACGGTGGTGCAGCAGCTCAAGCTCGAAAACGCGAGCATTCCGGCGGGTCACTACACGACCGACGGCAAAGAGATCGCCGTACGCACGCTCGGTCAGTTCGTGAGTGTCGAGGACATCGCGGGCACCGTGCTCATGACCGCGCCTGATGGCGGCATCGTGCGGCTGCGCGATGTGGCCACGGTGCGCGATGCGTTCAAAGAAACGCGGACAATCGTGCGCGCCAACGGCGAAGATGCCGTGGCGTTCGAGGTGATCAAGGCCAGCAAAGCGAACACGGTGAGTGTCGCCCACGCTGCGCAAGCTGCGCTCGCCAAGCTCAAGCCGAGCTTGCCCAACGAGCTCAGCACCGATCTGTTGATCAACCAAGCGGTGTTCATCGAGGCCGACGAAGAAGAAGTCGAGATCGCGATCGTGTTCGGTGGCTTGATGGCCATCCTCGTGATCTTGTTCTTCATGCGCGATCTGCGCTCGACGTTCATCTCGGCGTTGGCCTTGCCCACGGCGGTGATGGGCACGTTTCTGATCATGTGGTGGCTCGGCTTTACGCTGAACATCATCACCATGCTCGCGCTCTCACTCGCGATCGGCTTGTTGATCGACGATGCCGTGGTCGTGCGCGAGAACATCTTTCGGCACTTGGAGCGCGGCGAAGATCCCTTCACCGCAGCGTCGCGCGGCACCAAAGAGATCGCGTTGGCGGTGCTCGCCACCACGCTGACGATCGTCGCGGTGTTTGTGCCCGTGGCTTTCATGAGCGGCATCGTTGGGCAGTTCTTCAAGCAGTTTGGCCTGACGATCAGCGGCGCAGTGCTGCTCTCCATGTTCGTCGCGTTTACGCTCGATCCGATGCTCTCCGCGCGCTTGGCGACCCGCATCAGCGCCAACAATCAACACGAGGAGCGCGGCATCAAGCGCGTGCTCGGGCGCTTCTTCGACCGCATCGACGCGGGCTATCGCTCCGTGCTTACGCGCTGCTTGCGCCATCCCTGGCTGGTCATGTTGGTTGCGATCGGCTCGTTCTACGGCAGCTTAGAGCTCGCGAGCGCGGTGGGCGGCGACTTCGTGCCGCCGGAAGACCGCGGGCAGTTCGTGATGCACCTGGAGTACCCGTCGGACACCTCGCTCCAGGAGACGTACCAGCGCAGCCAAGACGTGGAAAACGCGCTGATCGCCGACTCGCGCTTCAAGATCGTGTTCTCCACCATCGGTCCGAACAACGAGGTCTACAAGACCAAGTTCCGGATCGACGTCGGCGACAAGACCAAGCGCAAAGAGACGGTTTGGGAGCTGCAAGATGTCGCGCGCAGCATCGCGATCTCACACGGTCACGGCGGCAAGGTCCAGGTATCGCAGGCTCCACCGCTCGAAGGCGCGCCTGATCAAGACAATCCGATCATGTTGGTCTTGCAAGGACCGTCTTACGACGTGCTCTTGCCCGCGGCCGAGAAGATCGCCGCGGCCATGGCCAAGATACCCGGCGCGATCGACGTCAACATCAAGCACACCAAACCGAAGCGTGAGATGCACGTCGAGGTCGACCGCGCGCTCGCCGCGCAGCATCACTTGCCGCTCGGCATGATCGGGACCGCGCTGCGAACCGCGCTCGACGGTGAAGTCGCGGGCACGCTGCGCGGGCGAAACTACCGCGGCGAAGAGGACCAAACCGACATCCGCGTGCGGCTCTCCGACCGCGACAGGCGGGACGTCGACGCGCTCTCGCAGCTGCCGCTCGTGATGCGCCCCGACAGTCTCGTGCGCTTGGGTGATGTCTCGCGCATCAGCGAAGCCGCCGGCGAAAGCCAGATCAACCGGCTCGATCGTGTACGTCAGATCTCGATCACTGCGGCCGCGCAAGGTCGGCCGATGGGCAACGTCGTTGCAGACATCGACAAGCAGCTGCCCGGGCTTCTACCCGAAGGTTACGAAGCCAAGTGGATGGGCATGGTTCGCGACATGCAAGACAGCAATGCCGCGTTTGGCTTGGCATTTGCGGTCGCTGCGTTGTTCATTTACATCGTGCTCGCGTCGCAGTTCGAGAGCTTCATCCATCCGGTCACGATCATGCTCTCGCTTCCGCTCGCGACGATCGGCGCGTTTTTCGGCCTGTATTTGCACGGCAGCGCGATCTCGCTCGGCTCGCAGATCGGCATGATCTTGCTGATGGGCCTGGTGACGAAGAACGCGATCTTGCTCGTGGACGCAGCGATCCAGCAGCAACGCGCCGGGCTCGCGCCGAAGGAAGCGATGCTCGACGCGGGACCGCGTCGCTTGCGACCAATCTTGATGACGACCGCTGCGATGGTGCTCGGCATGCTGCCGACTGCGCTCGGCAAAGGCATCGGCTCGGAATTCCGCTCACCGATGGCGGTTGCTGTAATCGGCGGCGTGATCTCTTCGACGTTCCTGACGCTGATCGTAGTGCCCGTTGTCTACCTCGGCATCGAGCGCTTCCGTCGCGTCACGCGCGATCTGCTGGTCCGGCTTTTCAAGATCGAGCAGAAGCCCGATCCCATGCCGGTCGCGAAAAACGACGACGACAGCGACCGCGCGGCTGCCGAATAAGTCCCTCGTTAGTACCAATTCGGACGCGCCGGGCGGCTGAAGGCACTACTGGCCCAGTGGTGGCCTGTATTGCTTTCATCTGCTTCTCGTATGGCCCGGACAAGAAAGTGACCAGCGGAGTTCGCTTCGTTGACGAGCTGTGCATCGCGTTAGCCATTGCAAGCAATTCGTTCCGGACTGGCCGGGATCCGCACAGGACAAAAGGTAAGCTGGCCGTTCTCGCGGGGCGAGTACGTCGCCCCCTCCTATTTGGCCACACGTTCTGTTTCCAGAGCCTTTCGGAGCACCCGCATGATCGAATCAAGAGGCGCAAATGTCCTCGGTTGCTGTTTGCTAGCGCTGTCCACTTTTGTTGTGGCTTGCGGCGGTGACACCAATGCAGTTGTTAGCTCGACCTCCGGAGCTCCGACAGTTCCAGTCGGTTCGCCAGGTACGACGGTGGGTTCCACTGGCGTTCTGACTACAGGCGTAGCCGGAAATGCCGCGCCAGTAACTTCGCCGGCCGTCCCTTCGACAGGTGCGACAGCCACTGCGGCTGGTGCTGCGGCGCCCGCTGTTCCGCCAGTCGGCGCCGCCCCCGCGACCGGCGCTGTGGCGCCGACAGGTGGTGGAGACATGCGTTATTGCGGCGTCAAGCAGACACTCGATGCGCGCTGCATCGTTTGCCACAACGAGATGAAGACCGCGGGCGCGCCGATGTCGCTCAAGACCTACGCTGATTTGATGGCACCTGCGCCGTCCGATCCGACAAAGAAGGTCTTCGAGCTCGTGAAGACGCGTGTGCACGACAAAGATCGTCCGATGCCGCCGCAGAATCCGCTCACGCCCGAGCAGCTGACTGGCATCGATGCTTGGGTCACCGGCGGTGCTGCTGCCAGCGCCGATCCGACTTGTCCGGGCAATGTCGTGGAGACCAAGGCGACGCGTGAATGGCCGACGAACTGCGACGACACGTACACGATCAACCTCGCCGAAGCATCCAGCCCGAACACGATCGGGCCGGGCATGGAAGGTCATCCGCAGAAGACCATTCAGCCGCCCTGGGGCAACGAGCAGATCCAAGCGATCGCTTGGCGTGCGAAGAACGACAACGTCAAGATTCTTCACCACTGGATCCTGTACGGGCCGCAGAACGAGTTCATCTTTGGTTGGGCGCCGGGCAAAGACGACAACGAGCCGCTTCCCGCTGACGTCGGCGTGTACATGCCGGGCAGCGCGATGCGCCTCGACATCCACTACAACAACGTAGCCGGCACGCAGATGGAGAAAGACGCGAGCAGCGTGGAGGTGTGTGCGCTCAAGAAGGCCAACTTCAGGCCGAAGACAGCGACCACGACGAACGCGCTGACCTCGTTCTTGATCAACCTGCCTCCGCGCAGCACGGACGTCGAAATCACCTCGACATGCACGCACTCGGGCCAGCCGTTCCGCTTGCTCAGCAGCAGCCCGCACGCGCACAAGTACGCGCACCACATGAAGTTCACTTTGACCAAGGCGAGCGGCGAGACGATCATGCTGCACGACATGCCCTTCAACTATGAAGAGCAGACCACCTATCCGCTCACGCCTCCGATCGAGATCGTGGCGGGAGATCGCATCACGACGACTTGCACGTTCAGCAACGACTCGGATCGCACGGTGACCTTCGGCGAGAACACCGGCAACGAGATGTGCTTCAACTTCGCGCTCTACGAGCCGATGGGAGCCATCAGCTGCGGTGGCGGCGGCGGTCTGCCACGCGGTGGACTCTGACCGAGCACTGAGTGAACGTAAAAGAAAGCCCCGCGCTGGCATGTGCCGCGCGGGGCTTTTTTTGGAGCGCGATGCTCCGGGACCTAGTTCAGTTGGATGAAGCCGCAGAAACCGCCTAGGCATTGCAGCACGGGTTGATCCGGCGATTCAGGTGGGCAGCAGTCGGAGTCCTTCGTGCACTTCTCGTTGACCTTGGAGCACATCGGGACTTCGCACGAGCACGTGCCCGTAGGGCTGCCTCCGCTCGTCAAGCAGTAGCCGCAGCAGCAGTCGAGGCCACTCGTGCAGCTCGCACCGTCGGCCAGGCAGGGATTGAGCGCAGCAAACGCGCGCACGTTACCGGATTCGCTCTGGCCTTCGAGGTAGAAGCCGGGCGTGCTGGGATCGACGAGCGTGGGATCGTCGTTTTCGACGAGCGGTCTACGCGGCTTGATCGCAGAGGCCCAGATGCGCTTCTTGATCGCTTCGATGGCGGCGATCGTGGGAACGCCGGGCTCGCGTCCAGTGAAGCGATTGCCGTACCCACGCATCGAGCTCCAGAACACCCAGAAATAGCCGCCAACGGCGACAGGCATGACTGTGGGGAAGTAGTTGCTCTGCGCGTCGATGTCCACCAAGCCGCGGTTGGCGTTGTCCATGCGGATGGTTTGGTTGAGCTCGAGGTCGACGTACCAAAGCTCACTGTTAGAAGCCAAGTCGCGACCTGGGAACGCGGATGAGTAATCGGGCTCGCTGGTCAGCGCGTACACAACAGCTTTGCCGTCGGGCGTGAAGAACGGCCATGACGGATAACACGGGCCCGTGCAGCTGCCTGCGGGCAGCGCGCCGACATCACCCGGAATGCCGGGGATCGCGCCGCCCAAGCCGGGGATCGCGCCACCTTGCATGCCGTTGCCAGCTGACATGCACGTGCCCGGCATGCCGTCCGGACCACACATCTCGGCGCCGCATGCGAGCACACCACCGAACGCCGGACCGGGTGTGTACGGCTGCGATGGCATTGGGATGCCAGGCATGCTGCTGGTGTTCACGACCACTTTGAGGTTCGAAAACGCATTCGTCGCGTAGTCGAAGTCCATGGTCGCGAGCTCGCGGCGATCGCTGCCGCCCATGCCGTCAGGCTTCGCATGGATGAATACAACCTTCTTGCCGTCGGGGGAGAACTGCGGCATCCACATGTAGAAGTCGTTGGTCAGGCCGGTTGCTTTGAGGTCTGCGCCGTTGCCTGTGTCGAGCAAGCGCGCATGCGCGGGCCCTTCGACCAGCGGAAAGTTGTTGGGCTTGCGCGGGAACGTGTCGGAGCCCGCAGTGCACTGCGGGTTGCCCATGGTCAGGATCTTCTTGCCGTCCGGTGTGAGCGCTCCGAAGTTGGCGTTGTCGAGCAGACCCTTCGGCTCCGGCTGCAGATCCTGGGTGATGTCGAACTTCTCGACCGTGAACTTCTGGCCTGAGTAGTCGTGGTACGACGCAACCAACGTGCTGCCATTGAACGACACCGAGTGGCATGAGTAACAAGGTCCCGTCATCGGGATCACGTTGATCGGACCTTGGAACTGCTTGTAGATCTCCGCTTGCGCGCCGAGCGACTGGCGCATGACAGCGCCTTGGCCGAGCACACCCGGCGGTGGCGCCTGATAAGTGTTGTAGTAGAGCGCGCCCACCATGTTGCCCGGCGCGACCTTCCAATGCAGCTGACAGCTGCCGGACGTGCTACCCGAGACAGTGTTCAGCGTCACGTTCAAGGCCAGATTGTTGGTGCGGCGCGTGATCTCGTTCCAAGCTTCGCGCGGGATCTGGATCGAAGCGGGCGCTGTCACCTTGGCCGCGTATTCGTACCTCACGCTGTCACTACCTTCGTAAGCGAAACGTAAGTAGGCAGCGTCGGCCGCGCCGTCCCACATGATCACCGGCGGGATCAAGCCGCCTGGGAACATGGTGCCTTCATACGGATTGGTGACCGTCACGGTACAGGCCGTGCTCGCTGTGCGTAGCTTGTCGAGCGTGGCTGGGTCGAGACCGGCTTGCGCCGTGTCGTCCTGCGCGAACGGCGCCGCCGATGGATCGACGGGTGGCGGCGGAGGAGCGTTGGTCGCTGTGCCTGTGGACGTATTCGGAATCACGCCGCCGCCCGAGGTCGTCGGTGTTGTCACGCCACCGCGCGTGCCCGCAGCGGGACCACCCACCACTGGGCTTGAAGGGTTCTCTGTCTTCGACGTTCCGCGCTGCGCCGTATTGCCGCTGCCACTCGAACACGCCACCAGCATGCAGCTCAGCGCGGCAAAGCTCTTGAGACTCACTTTCACAGCCACTCCAGTGGGCTAAAAGCCCAGCTACACTCACGTTTCTACGCCGGGGCACTACGCGCCTCCCGCTGATCGGGTGTGCCGCTCCCGGTAGTAAACGGTTCATACAACTGAGTCTTTTCGCGCCAGGAGTAATAATCTGGCTGCTTGGGTTACAGCAGGTGGCTGTTCAGCTCAGGCGATCACGCGCGCGTCGCGGGGCGGCATCAGGACAAGGCGGAAGCCATCGGGACCGACGGCGGCCACGCGCTGCCTCCGATGCCGTGGAGAAGTCGCCCGCCTTCCCTGCTTCCATGCGTGACGGTCCGCCGCCATCAGCTGCGTCTGCGCAACGTAGCGCGAAGAATGACTTGCCAAACCGAAGAGCGTGACGCAATCGGCGACTGGGTTGACCGATGAACGGGATTTGAAGGGGAGACGAACGTGAGCACGCATACTAATCAACGGCCTACTGGGGCTTTCATTGGTGCTTCTTGGGTGGCCATGCTGGCTGGATTGCTGGCGTTCGTGGTGGGCCTGTGGAACTCGGAGATGGCCCTGAGTGAGCGCGGCTACTATCTGACGCTCGTGCTCTACGGCTTGTTCGCCGCGGTGTCGCTGCAGAAGAGCGTACGCGACCGGGCGGAGGGCATCGCAGTGTCGGGCCTGTACTTCGGCATCTGTTGGTTCGCCATCGTCAGCGCGCTGCTCTTGCTGCTCGTGGGCCTGTGGAACTCGACCTTGTCGCTCAGCGAGAAGGGTTTCTACGGCATGGGTTATCTGCTGGCGTTGTTCGGTGCTGTCGCGGTGCAGAAGAACACGCGCGACGTCGCCGCTGCGGATGTGCAGCCTGCACCGCCGCTGTGAGCGGCAATGCGGTTCAGCTGATGCGGACGAAAGCGGCTTTTAGGTAGCGGCCTTCTTGGAAGGCAGCGGGGGTCGGATGATCGGGGGCTTGTTCGCCGAGCGCCAGAAGAGTGGCGCCGCGTCCAGCGTCGGCTGCGCCTAGCGCGACTGTTCTTACGAAGTCGATCGGCTGCATCGCCCCGGAGCACGAACAGGTCACGAGCAAACCACCCGGGCGGGTGAGGCGCACGGCCTGTGTATTCCACAAGCGATACATGCTGCGCGCGCGTTCGAGCTGGCGCGCGCTGTGCGCGAGCTTCGGTGGATCGAGCACGATCACATCGAACTGCTCGCTCTGCTCGAGCAGCTGCGGCAAGAGCGACTTGAGCTCCCCTTTGACGAAGCTGCAACGCTCGACGAAGCCCGCACGCTCGCACGCAGCTTGTGCGATCCCGAGCGCCCATTCGGAACGATCGGCGACGACGATCTCGCGTGCCCCTCCGCGCCCCGCCGCGAGCGCAAAGGATCCGACGTAGCTGCACAAGTCGAGCACACGCATGCCCTGGCACATGCTCTCTAGCCGCGCGCGGTTGTCGCGCTGGTCGAAGTAAAAGCCTGTCTTCTGCGCGCCCGCGAACGGCAGCCGGTGCTCGAAGCCGCGCTCGCGAAACACCAGCTCGCTGATCTCCGCGCCGGCGACCACCGTCGGCTCCACACGAAAGCCTTCTTGATCCTGGTGCTCGCGGCTCGGCATCTCGACGATCGTGGTGACGCCGGTGACGTCGCGCAGCGCGCGCAGGATCTCAGCTTCGCGCCGCTTCATGCCGATCGTGAGCAGCTGCAGCGTGGCGGCCTGACCATAGATGTCCACGATCAAACCCGGTAGGCCGTCGCCCTCCGCGTGCACCAACCGGTAGCCAGTTGTCTCCGCGCTGGGCAGTCCTAAGAGCCGAGCGCGCATACTCGCGGCCTGTTCGAACCGCTCACGGAAGAAGGACTCGTCGACCTCGCGACCTGGCTCACGTGACAAGATGCGCACCGCCAGCGCGGAGCCTGGTGAGTAAAACCCTGCGCCGAGCCACTTGCCCTGCGGGTCGACCACGTCGACCAGATCACCGGGCTCGGCCTTGCCCTCCAGGCCCGCCACGGCCTGCGCATAAACCCATGGGTGCCCCGCCCAGAGCGGACGAACGTGACCCGGCCGGATACGAACCTTTGCCATGCGCGCAATGTAGCGAATGTGGCGCCGTATGAGCGATACATCGCTACCTACGCGAGCAAGGGTTCGGACTCATAAGCCGAGCCGTTCGCAGACATGTAGCAAGGATGGCCGCGATGGATCCGCGTAACGCCTTAGAACTGGGAGTGTTCTCCCAATCTGTGTCAGCGCCTACGCGCTTGCATATCGCAGTCGATTCTGCACACGTTGCGCCTGTGTATTCGCGTGTCTTATCGAGTGTGCCAACCCACACCTGCAAAATCTGGCTGACGTTCTTAGTGCTCGTGCCGATGCTGCTAGGCGCCTGTCGCCAAGCCGAGAGCGGCGGCCGGCGGCGCACGGACGACGAAGCGCAGGCCCAGTCTGACGCCATCGAGAAATTGCTCAGGCCGAGCTGCGACGACATCGAGTGCGAAGAGCCCGCGACCTGCGAGGTGCGCGACGGCGCGGCCTCGTGTGTGTGCCCGCGCGGCTTCGAGAACGACGGCGAGGCCTGTGTGGACGTCGACGAGTGCCGAGGCGGTGCGCAGAACGAGTGCGCCGAGCACGCCAAGTGCACCAACCGCGAAGGCGACTACGACTGCGAATGCGAGCCAGGTTACCTGGGCGACGGACGCACCTGCGAAACCGCAGCGGCCTGCGACGATGAGACGAACAGCTGTCACCCTGATGCGCTGTGCATGCCGGCGGACAGTGGCGTCAGTTGCACGTGCAAGGACGGTTTCGAGGGCGACGACACGGCGTGCGGCGACATCGACGAGTGCGCCTCGGGCGTAGCGATGTGCGGCGACGGCGCGACCTGCAGGAATCGGCGCGGCGACTATGCGTGCGCGTGCGAGCTACCCTTCGTCGGCGACGACGGCAAGTCGGGCTGCCAGAGCGCATGTGCCATCGCGCTCGAGGACAGCGACCGCTGCGCGGAAGGCGCGCGCTGCAGCTTCAGCGTCGACGGCGCAGCCAGCTGCACCAGCTGCGAGTCTGGCTTCTTGGGCGACGGTCGCGCGTGCACGGCCAACGGCGAGTGCGCAGCGCTGGGCTGCGGTGACAACACCGTGTGCACGGGCGATTCCGGCAGCCGGCGCTGCGAATGTGCAGAAGGCTTTTCGGGCAACGCAGCCAATGGCTGCGAGGACATCGACGAGTGCCAGGGTCAGGACAGCAATCGCTGCGGTGACAATGGTCGCTGCATCAACGTGGATGGCGGTTACGTGTGTGGCTGCGCCGAGGGCTTCGAGCGCGTCGATGGCGAGTGCCGCAACGTGAACGAGTGCGAGCGCGACCTCGACTTGTGTGATCCGAACGCTGACTGCCAAGATACAGGAACAGACACAGACACGAGCTACAACTGCACGTGCAAAGAGGGCTTCGAAGGCGACGGCCGCACATGCGGCGACGTCGACGAGTGCGCGAACGACGAGACCTTGTGCGACGATCAGGAAGGCACCGTGTGCCGCAATCGTCCGGGCAAGTACGAGTGCGCATGCCCGCCCGGCTTCACAGGCAATGGCAAAGACGAAGCCTGCGCTTGTGACATGACGGGCATCTGGGGCGCGCGCATCGACACGGCCGTCGAGGTTAAACAGCTCGCGGCAGGCGACGTGGTGCTGATCGACGCAATGAAGATGCGCACGTACGTCTGGGAGCTCAATCGCTTCACGTGGGACGGCAAGCAGATCAAGGTCGAGAACCGCAACTGCGGCATGTCCGACGACGCTGAGATCTACAGCCCGCTTTACGAAGAGACCTACTCGCTCGCCGTGCCGCAGAAGGTCTACGACGGGCTGACCTACGAGCCTGCGCAGAGCGTTCCCCTGGAGCGCGCGGATGCGTTGCCCGGCAAGCGTTACATCACGCCGAATGAAGGCTGGCAGCAGGGGCTCAAACTGAAAGACCCGCTCATGGAGAGCTGGTTCGACTCCACCACGGATGTGCCCGCCGACGCTTGGTACGACTACGACAATGACGGTGAGCCCGGCGTGACGTTCTGGCCCGGCAACACCGGAGTGAACATCCGCGGCAGCAGCGACGAGAACTACGACTACCTCCCGGTCGAGCTCAAGGCGGGATCGAGCTTGGTGTCGACGCGCGTCGGTTGTGTCAGCGTGGGCTTGCGTATGGTTCGCGCCTTTGACGGCAAGTTCGAGTCTTGCAGTCGTCTGCGCGGAGCTGTCGAGATCAGCCGCTTCGATGCGCGCGTCGAAGGCTGCACGATCGTCCGCATGAATGAGTGGGACGAAGGTGAAGTGACGTGCGACCGCCGCGGCTGGGAAGAAGCGCCACGTTGCGACGCCACGCAAACGCAGTTCATCGACGAGCAAGATCTACCGCGAGAGACCGGTGGAGAGTTCGAGCTGGTCAAGTTAGGCGGGCTCGATGACGAGATCGATTGCGCGGCAGTGCGCAAGGCCCTGCCACCGCTATCTAGATAGTAAGAGAGCCTGATGCGGACCGTGCGATATCTACAATTGGTCGCCCTGTTAGGGTGCGCCTTGGTTCTGCCGCGGAAGACGTACGCCGAAGGCGAAGGCATCATGCCGGGTGGCGCTGCCGCCGTCGGCCGCGGTGGTGCGATCGCGGCAAAGCCGGTGGACGCCATGACGCTGCTGCACAATCCCGCAGGTTTGACTGCGCTGGATGGCAATCAGGGTCACTACGGCTTAGACATGCAGGTCGACTCGCTCTGCATGGAGCCGTACGGCTACTACGGTTGGGGCATCACGCTGCCGGAGATGCGGGCGGGCACCGCCCCGAACCTCGACGTGCGCCGTTCGGAGTTCGGCGATCCGGCGAGTCGGAACTACGGCCGCCGCCCGCTCGACAAGGTCTGCAACAGCGGAGCTATCATCCCAGTTCCGCAGCTGGCAGCTTCACTGCGGATTCACGAGCGGGTCTGGCTCGCGCTGGGCATGGTCGCGCCTGTGCTTGTAACCGGCTCACAGTGGGGCGGCAGCGACGGCACGATCGCGGTCGGCGACAGCGCGCGGCCCACGCCGACGCGTTACAACGTCGTGCGCACGGACGTGAAGTTCGCGTTCAACCCCACGATCGGTGCGGCGTACAAGGCGACCGATTGGCTCTCGCTCGGCTTGGCGTTCCAGGTCGCGATGGGCTCGGCGGACGCCTACCAGGTGATGGCGTTGCGCGCCGGCACCTCGCCCTCGAACGACATGATGACGAAGGTGAATGCCTCGGACTATTTCGTTCCGACGCTGATCTTCGGCGTGTACGCGAAGCCGAACAAATATCTGCGAATCGGCGGCACGTTCAATTGGTCCGAGGGCATCGATGGCTCGGGCAAGCTGACCTTCTACACCAACCACTATCACCACGGCGCTGTGGGGGACGAGTTCATCCCTTACGAGAACAAACCCGTGAAGGTCGATCGCGTGCGTGCACCGGCGCCGATCAGCGCGACGCTGGCCGTTCGCTATGTGCAGCCGCTGCCCGGCGCGGACGAGAATTCGAAGGACCCGCTGAACAGCGAGCTGTTCGATGTCGAGCTCGACGCCACCTACACCGGCAGTGGCCAGGTCGCGCCGTATCGCGCTTCGGTCGCGAATGACTTCGAGCTCGAGTTCCGACGCGCGGACAACACGCCAGCCGAGCCGCTCGAGGTCAAGGCCAAGAGCTTGTCTTCGCTCGCGGCGGACCGGCACGGCTTGGACGTGTGGGCGCTGCGCTTGGGCGGCAGCTGGACCGCGCTGCCAGGCGTCCTGCAGGCTTCACTCGGCGCGTTCTACCAGAGCCGAGGTGTCGAGGCGGCCTACGTTGCCATCGACAACTACGGGCTCGCACGCATCGGCTTCGGGTTGGGCGCACGCGTGCGGCTCGGACCAGTAGATTTGACGGCCGCGTACTCGCACGTGTTTCAGGAGACAGTTCAGATCGCGCCGCCCGAGCACGAGCCGCGCGACCAAGCCAGCGACGACCCGACCCGCGGCTTCGATCAGCGTATCTACGAGGACGGCGTGCTGACCAACGGTCCAGTGCGCGATCCGCGCGCGCCCTCCCCCGCCGATGCGGATGGTGTGGCGAGCGTGCGCCAGGGAGCGGTGTTCGAGTCGGAAGATCAGCGTGCACGCGTGATCAACGCGGGCAAGTACACGGCTGGTTTCAACGTGTTTTCGTTGGCGGTGACGCACCGATTCTGACGCACGGGGTCGGGCGCACGGGTGTGCGCCTGCGACGTCGCAAGTTGTCTCGGCGCGGCAAAAGCGCGACAGTCGCTGCGTGCGCGAGCCGCGTCGGCGCGTTTACCGCCTGGCGCGGTTTTCGCTTACGTGGCTTCGCGAACCACGAGGTAGCCCCGCCATGCGCCTGTTCACCTGCCAAGCCTGCCAACACACCGTTTATTTCGAAAACGTCCGCTGCTTAATGTGCAACCACACGCTCGCGTACTTGCCTGACGTGCGACGCGTGAGCGCGATCGAGCCCTCGAAGGGCGATCCGAGTCTCTACGTCGCCTTGTCGGAGAAAGCTGAAGGCCAGCGCTATCGGCTGTGCAAGAACAGCATCGATTACGGCGTATGCAGCTGGGCCGTGCCAGAGGGCGATGACAACCCGCTGTGCGTCGCGTGCCGGCTCAACAGTGTGATCCCCGATCTCAACACGCCGGAGAACATCGAAGCTTGGGCCGCGTTTGAACGCAGCAAGCGCAGGTTGTTCTACACGCTGGAGGCGCTCGGCTTGCCGATCGAGTCGCGCGAGCAGCGGGAGACCGGCTTGCTCTTCTCGTTCATGGCGGACGCGCCGGATGGCTCGAACAAGGTGTTCACCGGGCACAGCGATGGGCTGATCACGATCAACATCGCCGAAGCCGATGATCCGTTCCGCGAGAAGCTGCGCAAGCAGCTCGGCGAGTCGTATCGCACGGTGCTCGGGCATTTCCGCCATGAGATCGGGCACTACTACTGGGACCGCTTGATCAAAGACAGCCCGTGGATGGAGGCTTGTCGCGCGCTGTTCGGCGACGAGACGTTCGACTACGGCGAGGCGCTGAAGCAGCACTACAGCAATCCGCCGGCTGCTGACTGGCCGCTATATTACGTGAGCTCGTACGCGACCATGCACCCGTGGGAGGACTGGGCCGAGACTTGGGCTCACTACCTGCACATGGTCGACACGCTCGAGACTGCGCGGGGCTACGATCTCGCGATCAAGCCGCGGCCGCTCGACGGTCCGGCTAAGCCGGGGATCCGCGCGCGTGCCCTCGACTTCGACAACTTCGATGATCTCCTCAAGGGCTGGGTGCCGCTGACGGTTACGCTCAACAGCTTGAATCGCAGCATGGGTCTGCGTGACCCGTATCCGTTTGTATTGAGCGAGATGGTCATCTTGAAGCTGCGCTTTGTGCACGAGGTGATCGAGCACGCGGAGTCGAGCGCCAAGGAGCAAGAAAAGGCCGCCAAGGCGCTCATGGCGAAGATCAACACAGCGCATAAGGTTCGGCAGGAAGCACAAGCCAAAGCTGCTGCCGCCGCCAACGCAGCAGCCAAGCAGCAGTTGGCCACGCCCGGGCCGGCACCCGTGCAAAAAACGGTTTGAGCTGCGTGGCGAACGAGACGAAGAGTTAATCGCCAAAGGACGCCAGAAGAACGCCAGGGACGCCAAGTGAACCGAGAATAGGGGGTTCAACCCCCCCCTTTCTTCTTTCTACCTGGCGTTCTTCGGCGGTCCTGGCGGTTCAAAAACTCTTAGAACGCGGCCGCGACACCAGCGTTGATGGTGATCTCGTCTTTGAAGTCGGTGAAGTCGTAGAACTCGCCGCTGAACTTTAGGCGGACTGAGCCTTCGAGGATGATGTTGAAGCCTGCGGTGTAGCGCAGGACCATGCTGTTTTTGCTGCGCAGCGGCGAGTTGAGCGTCACGTTGCCGAGGCGGCGCAAGCCGTCGAAGCGGGCGACTAGCTCGAAGCGCGCAGACACGGGCAAGTTGCCTTCGACGTAGAAGCCGTCTTTGATGAAGAAGTTGCTGTACTTGCCGTCTTTGCCCGGGCCGAACCGGAAGGTTTCGTTCGGGCTTTCGCCCACGTCGAACTCAGTGCGGCGTGCCAGGTACTCAGCGTGCAGATCGAAGCTGGCGATGCGTAGGTACAAGTCGGTGCCGACGATCCAGTATTCGTTCTGACGCTTCGGATCGAGGTGGCCCCACATACCCGAGCCGCCGAGTGTAAGCAGCACGTCTTCGCTCAAGTTGAGTGTGAGCGACACGCGCCCGCCCAACGCTGGCTCGGAGTTATTGTCGATGTAGTACGACGAGCGCATCAGCGTGAAGTCGACGTCGCGATCGTTTGGACCTGCACGCAAGCCGCCGACAGCGTGCACCGCGTAGTCGAGCTGCACCGTGTCGCCGAACCAATGTGTGCCGTTGATCTCGACGCCTTGATCCACGTACGGCGACGGCAAGACGCCCAAGTTGAACTCGGCCAAGCGCAACATACGACCCATGTCGTAAGGCAGCGGCTTATCGGACGTGCGGTGATTCGCCGGATCGTGGCGCAAGCTGAAGTCACCGAAACCCGGATTGAAGCGACCGATGCGGATATTCAATTCATCGAACAACCGCACGTCCACAAACGCCATGCCCAGCTCGACGCCGTGACACGAGTAACAGAACTTCACGTTCGCGGAGATGTTGTCGGTGAAGTCGACCGCCACCTTCAGCGAGAGCTCCGTGCTCATGCCGTCGAGGCTCAGATCGCGCCCGCGCTTTTCCGTAGGCACAAACAGATAGTTGGCTTGCAGCGAGCCAGCGAAGTTGTGCTCTTGGCTGCGTGCATCGCGCGGCCACACGACGCCCAAGATGGCTGCGAGCGCACAGCCCGCTGCGAGCAGCAAGCTGGCCAGCGAGGTAGTGCGCTTGCCTTGCGGACGGCGGCTCATGGGGTTGCCTCCGTCTTAGTCGTGGAGGTCTGGGATTCGGGCATGCCCACCTCGCTACCGTCGCCTATGCTGCTCACCGGCCTCGACCCATCTTCCAGTGCGCCATCCACTTCGACTTGCGCCGCTCCTAGCGGCGCATCGCCGCTCGTGGGCAACGCCTCCGGCGAATCTTCAGTGTCTGGCTCTCCGCGTTCTTTCTGTCTTTGATGCATGTAGTGGAGCAGAAAACGCAGGATGATCTCGCCGTTCTTCGCGTTGATCCCGCTGGCAGGGTTGAGACGCATGCGCTGCACATAGCGTACCCACTGTTGAGGGTCGTTGATCCTCGCATTCAGCGGCCGCGCCAAGGTGTGACAGCGACTGCATCGGACGGCAAACACTTTGTACGCGTCGCGGATATCAGGTGGGTACTGCGAGGTATCGAGCGAGTCTCCGATCCGGTTGGTCGTGGTCGCGCAGCTGAGGGCAATGCACACACCCGCGGCGGCAAGCGCGGCGCCCACGCCACGGAGCCACTCAGTTGTCATGGGCGCCCTCGGCGATCCAGTCGCGGAGCAACCCAATCTCCTCGGGTGTCATGAACGGGGGCCCACCCGGGGGCATGCGTGCGCCATAGGGCGGCGCATTCGAAACTTTCTGAACGATCACACTCGCGCACGGATCGCCGGGAATGACGATGGTCGAGTGGGACGAATTGCCACCACGCATCAGCGAGGCGAAGTTCTGGAGACTCAACCCGGACTGGTCGATGCCCGAGGTGCTGCGGTTGGCTGGCTGGTGGCAAGTGCAGCCACCCAAAGAACCCGAGCGCTGAAAAAGCGGGAGAACGTCCTTCGAGTACAGCACATCCACGCTCGGATCGCTGTCCTCGGACTGACAAGTTCCCGCGCGCAAATCGCCGACGTCGGGCTCGAGCTCCGACAAACAGCTGCTACCGAGCGCGATCATCGACAGCATCAGCAGCGCGGTCGCGTAGGTTTTTTGGATCGGGCTCATGGTTGTTGCGGGGGCACGAACTTGATGGGGCGATTAAGGAACACGCCGCGATCGCTGAAGTCGAGGACCCGCTCCTTCGCGGTGAGGCGGTCGCCGTCACGCTCGAACAGATCGCTCTCGCGCTTGGAGTCGCCGAGGACATAGGTGCGATCGACCTCGACCTCGAAGTTGTTCCAGATACCAGAGTAGGTCTTGGTCCCGACGTCGTCGCTGAAGATGGTGTTCGTATCGAGCGAATCGCCGTCTTCGTTCAAGTCAGCGTCGAGCAGCGTCTCGTCCAAGACCTCTGCGTCACTGTTGCGCCGGATGCTGTACGCGTTGCCGGGCTTGAAGCGATTGTCGGTCAGCATGATCGCGCCGATCGCGCTGAACGTGTCGCCCGGGCAGAACTGCTTCACGACCTTGCCGCGGTAATATGCGACCGCAGGACTGTCCGTCTGACCGTCGTCGGTGGTTTGCATGCGCACGGTGCCGGGCACGACCAAGCAGTTCGTGAACCACTCGGAACGCACCGGCGCGCTTACCAGCCCCATGTCGACGGCATCTTCGAGCGCACGGATCGAGGTGATGCGCTCGCCGCGGTAGGTCTTGATGTTGAAGTAGACCGCGTAGATCTGCTTGAGCGGCGTGTAGGCGTCGTCGCCTGGGATCGCGTCGATCAAGTTGGGATGCGTCGAGTCGGGCACGAACTCGAGCGTGTCCCCATCTTCCTCTTGGTACCGAAAGATGTACATCGGCTCGAGGCTGGTCGAATCGAGCTCGCCGAAGTCCCAGTACTTCACTTCGATGCCGTCGAAGTAACCTGTTCGCAACGGGATGAACGAGCCTAGACCGGCGTTCAGCGAGAGCTTCTTGGCGGCGGCTTCATCCGCTTCGAGCTCGGGGATCTCCGTGCCGTTAGGCAACACGTACGAGCTGTACAGCGCGTCATCCGTAGGCGTGGTCAGGCATCCGCAGAGCCCGAAAAGCCCACAAAACAAGCCGAACAGCCGCTCTCTCATGGCATGAACACGATCTTCCACGTGGCGCTCACGATGCCGGTATCGGGAACACGTCCCGTGATCAAGTGCCCAACGATGTCGGTCACGCACCCTTCGAGTCGTGGCAGCCCTGCGCCTTGCACGCGTGGGGACCGGGCACGCCCGCGTTCGTCGATTTCGACGCCGACTATCAACTCACCGAACCCGTTATGTCCAGCAGCTTGCGCGGCCTGCTCGTAGCAGCGCTTGAGTTGCGAGGTGAGCCGCTCGGCCGCGTGGCGAACTTGGGACTTGGGCAGTGAGCCGCGAACCTCGACGCCGTCGATCCTGACCTTTGCGGTGAGTGGCAGTGGCGCGCTCGGCGTGTTCTCAACCTGTGGCGCAGGGACTGCCGGCGTGACGGGCTCCGGCGGTGCGATCACCACCGATGCCGTGGCCTCGTGTTCTTCGGTCTTGGGGCGGGCAGCATCCGCCGCTGCGGCCGGTGGCTGCGCGGACTCTTCGATGCTCTCGTCGACCAACGTAGGGGGCGCTGCGGGCCGCACGGGCGTAGGACCGGCCAGCGGAGTTGCTGGCGAGGCATTGGCGGCAGCGTTTCCGTTTCCGTTTCTACGCGCGGCGGCGAGCGCGGCGCGGCGTGGACGGTGGCGCGGCGCGTAGTTCGAGTCGCGCTCGGGCGCTTCGTCCGTCGCCTCGTCTTCGAGCTCAGCGGTGTTGATGTACGGGCGCATCGGCAGCGTGGCGCCGGGCAAGCTCGGCGCCGGTGGTGCTGCTTTGGGCGGCGGCACGGGCACGGGGGCGCGCTTCGTGACCGGCTGCGTCGGAAGCGTGGCGACAGCTTCCTCGTGGTTTTCGTGGTCAGGCCCGAGCACCACCCTCACGCTGAAAAAAGCCAGCAAACAGACGGCTGCTGCGAGCGGCACGACCAGCAGCGGCCAGGGGATGGGCCGAGCTTTCGCGCGTGGCTCCATGGGCGGCACGCTGGGTGACCTCGGCGTCGACTCGATGTTGGCCGAGGAGTCGCGTGCGCGCGGCGGCGGTGGTGGAGTGGAGCCCGTCTGCGTTTCGAGCGACACAACGCGCGGCGGCTCCGAGAACGCTGCGAGCGGCGTCGGCTTGGGCGCCCCGGAGTTGGTCGTTTCGCCGGAGGTTCGCAGGTGCGGCGGCGTGCTGCTGAACAACCCGATCGGCGCAATGCCCGAGACGCTGTCTCGCATCTCGCCGATGTTCTGCGTCTGGATGACGGCCACCGAAGGCGGCGCGGGTGGAAGCGTGGGCTTGTCGCGCTCGGGATTGGCGTCGTTGTCGTTTTCGCTCTGCTCGACGATCTCGGCTTCGGGCATCTCCGAGGTGCGGCGCGAGTCAAAGTCGGCTGCGCGCTCGAGCTCCGCGATCGACGAGACCGAGGTGCGGAAGGTCGGCGGCTCTGAGCCGAACATGTCTTCGCCGACCGGCTGCACGGATGAGCGTTCGCGCTTGCGCGGCGGCGCGACGCTGCCGAACACAGCCGCGAGCGCTTCGCCGAGCTCGGCTGCGCTCACGAAACGATCACTCGGGTCGAGCTCCAGTGCACGCATGACGACCGCGTTGAGCCCGGGTGTGATCTGCGGGTTGATGCGCGCGGGCGGCGCGAGCGGTGAGCCGGCTTGCGCGGCCAAGAGCTCTGGCGCAGACAGGCCCGCAAATGGCGCACCGCCGGTCGCGAGGTAATACAACAGCGCGCCGCACGAATAGACGTTCATCTGCGCGCTGCAGCGGAACGCCGATGGCAGCTCAGAGCGGCTGAGCACCTGCAGCTGCTCGGGTGCCATAAAGCGCAGCGCATCGGGATCGTGTGCGTAGTCGAAGAGCAGCGCCGGGACGCCGAGGCCGAGCAGCTTCACCGGCATGCGCGCGTTCGATCCGCTGGGCACGCTCTGCACGCGCACATTGCGCGCGTGGATTCCATCGTGCACGACGCCGGCACGCGCCGCGGCTTGCAGCCCTACGCACAATCGGCGCACCAGCTCGACGACCTGCGCGAGCGGCGGAATACCGACTGCGTCGGCCCACTCGTCCAAGCGTTGCCCGCCGATCAGCTCACTTGCGATGTAACAGCGCTCGCTGTCGAGTCGACCGTAAGCTTCGACGCTCGCGAGCGCAGGGTGACGAACACGACTCGCTGTCGCAGCGAGCGCTAGAAATTCAGCCGCTTCCTGTGAGCTGCGCGGATGGACGATGCGCATGCTGAGCTCGCGGCCATCACGCGTCCTGCGCGCGCGATACACCGCGCTGCCAAGCTGTTCTTCCAGCGACAGCTCGCCCATCACCACGGTTCCGAGCGTGGGCGCGCTACTCGGCATGCGCGCCTCGAATACTGTGGCCCTGAAGCGCACACGCTCGGCAGCGTGCACATACCGCGGGACTTGCTACGCGGTGGTTTGGACGACCCACTGTACCTCCCGAACAACTTACACAACAGGCGAAATTCCGCGCCAGTGTGTGACGGAAACGCACAAAGGCGCAGGAAACAACGAGCTGCTTCAACCTGCAGCGTCGGTTGCCTGGCCTGGTTGGCCGGGCACGTTCGCGCGAGACGGCCGCAACACGCCGATCTCTAGAGCGAAACGAATAAACTCGGCACGCGTCGACAGGCCGAGCTTATGACCGATGCGAGTGCGGTAGGTCTCGATCGTTTTAACTGTCACACCGCACTGTGAGGCGATCTCTCGCTGCGATAGTCCACTCGCGAGCAGCGGAAATACTGCACGCTCGCGGGGACTGAGAGCAGACAACGAGGGACCACCTGGAACTGACTGCGCCAAAGCTTCTGCACTCTCAGCCGGCGCAACGCTCTTATAGTCAAAGTCATTAACAGGCGGCATCAGCGGGATGACGGGCTGCGTGACTCTAGATCCGTCGAGCGCGGCTGCGGCACACAGCTGGAACTGGCATGTGCCTACACCGATCTTATCGCCGTGCGCCAGACGTTGTGGCTCGGCGATCTGCACACCGTTCACCCAGGTGCCGTTGCGGCTCGATTGATCTTCCACCCACACAGCATCGCGCTCGACCCGAAGTAATGCGTGACGTCGGGAGACGCTGTCGTCGTCGACCTGAAGGTCACAGCCTGCGCCGCGACCCAGAACAACACTCGATGTAAGAACGAATTCGCCGCGTGCCGTACGCAGCACCCAACGTGCGGAGGCTTCATCACAGCGCTCACCGCTGTGACCTTGACCTTCGTCACGTTCATTCGCCGCGCGTTCGGTTGACGCACGGTCCATGTGTTCTGCTCGCTCAACACGCGCATCTGCTCCGCGTTGTTGAACTTCAGCGGGTGGCACTGTCATCCGCACAGCCGAACGCTAACAAGAACCGCTGGATGCGGCAAGTGAAGATCCGGAACATGATGACGCTCGATTAGTAATCAGTGATTAAATCTCCAGTGACTAATAGCTAATTCCGGGCTGACATGTCGGACAGCGTGTAGCCATGTCCGTCATTTAGACGACACACACCCAAGCGCACTGTCCAATACAGTTAACATGCGTTCGATCTCATTAGAGGTGACGTTCAACGCGGGCATAAAGCGCAGACGATCGGGTCGTGCGGCATTCAGCAACAAACCGCGCTCGAATGCTGCGTCTACGACCTCTGCCGCTGATGGCTGCGGCAAAGACAACGCAAGCAGCAAACCCGCCCCATGCACGGCACCGGTGCTGTGGTCAGCCGCCAGTGCTTCTAGGCCGGCACGCATGCGTGCGCTCATCGCCTGCACGTGTTCCAGAAACGCCGGCTGATTGATCGTGTGGAGCACCGCTGAGCCCACCGCGCACATCAGCGGATGAGCCGTGTAAGTGCCGCCCTGATCTCCTGAGACGAAGCAGCTGACAGCCTCGCGCGCGAGCAGCGCTGCGAGCGGAACGCCGGCGCCGATGCCCTTCGCCACAGTCATCATGTCGGGCCTGACAGACTCGTGCTCACACGCGAACAAGCGACCGGTCCGGCCCATGCCTGTTTGGATCTCATCGGCGATCAAGAGCAGCCGGTTCGACTCGGTGAGCTCGCGCAGTGCGCGCAGGTAACCTTTCGGATGGGTAACGACGCCTGCTTCGCCTTGGATGGGCTCCAGCATGACGGCGACTGTCCGCTCTGTGATCGCACGCTCGATGGCAGCGAGATCACCAGGCGGCACATGCACAAACCCGGGCGTGACGGGTAAAAAGCGCTCCGCGAAGTTGGGCTTGCCTGATGCCGCCATCGTCGCGAGCGTGCGCCCGTGAAAGCTGTTTTGCAGTGTGATGATCTCGTGGGCGCCGTTCTTGTGCAGACTGCCCCACTTGCGCGCGAGCTTGATCGCGCCTTCGTTGGCTTCGGCGCCGGTCGAGCAGAGGAATGCTTGGTCCATGCCCGCTGCCGCCGCGATCTCACGCGCGAAGCGCTGCGAAGGCATGTTGTGATATCCGGGGCTCGCGTTGATCAACACCGAGCCTTGCTCCGCAAGCGCCTGCTGCACAACCGCAGGACAATGCCCCAAGCTGTTCACTGCCCAGCCTTGTACGAAGTCTAGATAGCTCTTTCCTTTCTCATCCCATAGCCATGAGCCCTTACCTGACACCATTACAGCGTCAGGCTTCTTAGTCAGTTGCATGAGCGACATGAAGATCTCCCTTTTCTCGTCGTACGCGTGCCCGTGCCCGTGCCCGTACACGCTTCTTCGGCCCGCAACCCGGACGAAGAGCCAGAGTGCGTACGGGCACGGGCACGTGTACGGAGGAAAGCAGAAAGATGTGATGAATCGAGAGGCGGTCCCGTAACCGTAACCAGCTCGGGTCCGCCTCAAGTCGTTTCAATGCGAGAGCGGCGCGCGTTCAACTCTACTCAGCGCAAGCGACAAGGGCCGACCCGGGGGTACGGCGGCGCAAGACGCGAGCTGAGGACGCAACGAACATTGCGTGTGTGCTAGCACAGCTCCTAAACGCTGCCAAGATCTAGAACACACTAACGTCGCTTGCGGGACTTCGCGATCCGTTCCGCCGCTTTCAGCTGCTGGCTAAGAAACTCTCGCAAGCGCAGCACTGAAGGGCGCAGCTTGGGATCACGCGCGCAGACAAACCAGTACGCGAGCCCCGAGGGCGCAGCGACGGGGAACGGCGCGATCAAGCGACCGCGCGCGAGCTCATCAGCGACCAGGCTGCGCCGCACGAGTGCGACCCCGTCGCCTGCGAGCGCAGCTTCGATCGCGAGGTACGCGTGGCTGAAGCGCAGGCCTCTCGGGCCCGCCCAGGCCGCACCGGGCACGGTGAAGCCCGCGTGCTCCAGCCACGTGTTCCAGCCGACGCGCTTGGGATCATCGGACAGGGCTTCATCATGCAAGAGCGGGTGCTCGAGCAGATCAGCCTTCGACCAGGCGCGCTTGGATGCGCCGCGCAGGCGCGGGCTCGCCACGGGGAACACCACCTCGTCGATCAGCTTCTCGCAATACAGCTTGGGCGTGGGCCCGCTGCTCAGATGGATCGCGACGTCGGTCGCGTGCACGGAGTCGATCGGCTGATCTGTCGCCGCGATGCGCAGATCAAGCTCTGGGTGTTGCTTGCGGAAGGTGGACAAGCGCGGGACCAAGAACCTGATCGCGAAGGAGGGCGAGCAACCGATCGACAGGACCTGATCGCGCCCTGCGACGGCGATGCGGTCGATCGCGGCGTTTAGCTGGATCAGCGCAGCATTCGCGGCCACTGCGAGCTCACGGGCATCGGGCGTGAGCGCGACGCCTCGGCCATCGCGTTCGATCAGCGCGACGCCGAGCTCGCGCGCCAAACCGTGCAAGCGATGGCTGACTGCGCTCTGCGTGAGGTGCAGCTCCGCCGCTGCACGCGTCACGCTGCCGAGGCGCGCGACCGCTTCGAGCGCGACCAGGGCTTGTAGGTTGGGCACGTTCATGAATGAATCGGATTCATACGTTGCGTGAAAACGTTTCGCTACTCCCCGCATGAATCTAGGGCCATAACCTCTAGTGAGCCAAGTAGAGGAGGCCAAATCATGAGCACAGTTACCGTCTCAACGACCGCCACCAAGTTCCCCAGCGTGGTCATCAAGGCGGCGATGGCGGTCAGTGGCATCGGCCTCGCGCTGTGGTTGACGCTGCATATGGCAGGCAATTTGCTGTGGTTGCTCGGTCCGACGCTGATGGACGCTTACGGCGGCGGGCTGCATGCTTCCGGTCTGCTCTGGCCGGTGCGTCTCTTGCTCGTGGGCGGCTTAGCCGTACACGTCGCAGGTGCCTGGTTGACGACTCGGCGCGCGCATGCGGCGCGGCCGGTGCGCTATCGCAAGCTGCAGTCGAGCGCATCGAGCCTAGCCTCGCGGACCATGCGCTGGACAGGCGTCGTGTTGTTCGGGTTCCTCGGGTACCACGTGTTGTCGGTGTACGGTGTGGGGCATGAGCATGTCAGCGGCGCGTTTCATCACAATCTCAGCGCGTTGCTTATGCAGCCGTGGGATGCGCTGCTTCTGAGCGTTGCCGCGGGGTTGATCGCGATGCACTTGGCGCATGGGCTCGGCAGTGCGTTTCTGAGCTTGGGTGCGGTGACGCCTAAGCATGAGCCTTTGCTTCGGCGGTCGCTGCGGATCTGGAGTGGTGTGGTGACCGTGGGATTTCTGCTGCCCCCGGTGGTGGCTTGGGTCTTTTACGCTCTTGCGTGAGCGCTTGGCCTCTAAGCCTGGCGTGCGACAGGAGGAGGCAAACCCGCAGCATAAGGGCTCTCATGCAACCACACCTGCAGCTCCGCCGCTGGCTGCGGCTTGCTGAAGAAGTAGCCCTGGATCTCCACCAACCCGTACTGCTCGAAGTGCTGTAACTGCGACTGCGTCTCCACGCCTTCCACCACCACGCTTACACCCAAGCTGCGCGCCAACGTAAAGATCGCAGCGATCACCGACTCATACATCTTACTGGGTAGATTGATCACAAACGATCGGTCGATCTTCAAGATGTCGATCGGGAAGCGCATCAAGTAGCTGAGCGAGGAGTAACCCGTGCCGAAGTCGTCGAGCACGATGCTCACGCCCAGCTGCTTGAGCTCTTTGAGCACTTGCTGACCCGTGTCGGTGTCCTGCATGACCACACCTTCGGTGATCTCCAGCTCCAAGCGTGCAGCAGCCAGACCGGTGTCGCGCAGCACATCCGTCACAAGCTTCACGAAGCCCGGATGACGGAACTGTCGAGGCGAGATGTTCACTGCGATCGAGAGCTCGTTCAGCCAAGTCACCGCAGCTGTGCACGCCGTCCACAGCACCCATTCACCGAGATCCACGATCAAGTCTGACGTCTCTGCGACGGCGATGAACTCGTACGGCGAGACTTGCCCGAGCTTGGGTGAGCGCCAGCGCAGCAAGCCTTCCACGCCCGAGATGCGCATCGCCGGCAGGGCGATCTTGGGCTGGTAATGCAGGTCCAGCTCTGGCGGGCCGCCGAGGCCCGACTCGCGCGCTGCACGCGCGGCGTGCAATGCAGCCTTCAGGCCGACTTCGATCTCCATCTGGCGCTTCGCGCGCTGCTGCAGCGCCATATCGAAGAAGCGGAAGTTGTTCGGGCCGAGCTCTTTGGCGTGGTACATGGCCGCGTCCGCGTGCTCGAAGAACTCGTCCGCAGTGCGACCGGCTTCGGGGAACATGGCGATCCCGATGCTGACAGTCAGAAACAGCTCGATGCCGTCGAACACGTACTTCGCGCTGACATCATCGATCAGCTTGCGCGCGATGATCGCGGCCTGCTGCGCGCTCTGCACACTCGGCATGATCAGCATGAACTCGTCGCCACCGGGCCGCGCGAGCATGCTGCGACTCGGCAGCTGAGAGACGCCTACACCTTGCGGCTGCACGTTGCGCATGGTGCGCTGCAAGCGTGACGCAACTTCAATCAAGAGCGCGTCGCCGCGCGCTTCGCCGTGCAAGTCGTTCACGCGGCGCAGCTGACCGAGGTCGAGCGCGAACAAGCTCAAGGTCTGGTTGTGACGTTCGGCAGTTTCGAGCGCCTGCGACAGATAGCGTCTCAGCTCGGCGCGATTCGGAAGCCCGGTGAGACTGTCGTAATACGCAAGCGCGATCGCGCGCTGCTCGGCTTGGCGCCACTCCGTCATGTCTTGAACCGCACCCACCAAGCGCGGCTCTGCGTTGTCCATGGTCAGGACGAGCTCGGCCTCTTGGTGGATCGAGCGCTCGCGACCATCGGGCAAGCGCATGCGGTAGTCGATCTGATGTGCGTGCGGCGGATCGAACATAGCCGCGACCATCGCGCGATCTTCGGGGTGGACCCACTGCAGGAGCGCTGCCGCGCCACCCTCGGAATGCGCGACCGGAATACCGAAGATCTCGATCGCTTCGTTGGACCAGACCAGGTTGCCTTCTTTGAGATCGATCTCCCATTGCGACAGCCGCGCGAGGCGCTGGACGCGTGCGAGTCGCTTCGCGCTGTCGTGTGCCACACGAAACGCCGAAGCGGCACGCAAAAGGTAGCGCAGCCGATGCGGCAAGAGCGCGTAGGGGACCGGCTTTGTGATGAAGTCAGTCGCACCGGCGTGATAAGCTGCTGCGATCGACGCCACGTCGTCGCGACCGGTCATCATCAAGATCGGCACAGCGCGACCACTCTTCAGCTGACGCAGCTGTCGGCAGACTTCGTTGCCGTCGATGCCGCTCATGACGACATCCAACAGCACAGCGTCGGGCGCGAGCCGCTCGAAGCGCTCCAGCGCCTCTTCACCACTCTGACATTCTTCGACCACGAAGCCGTTGGTGGTGAGCGCCTCCGCCGCCAACATACGCATGGGCAAGTCGTCGTCGACGACTAGCACGAGCGGTATGGGGCGACTCTCAGGCATGTTTGACCGTCTCCGCGGCGCGCTCTTCCTGCTGCAGCGCCAGAAACACAACGCGGGCCTGGTCGTATTCGGCGCGTAATCCCGAGGCTTCGGTGCGCGCAGTGTCGGCTTGTTGCGTGCGCGCGGCCTCCTCTAGGCGGCCCAAGCTGCGTGCGAGCACGGTTGCGCCCAAGGTGGCGCTGATGCTCTTCAAGCTGTGCGCGACGCTGCTGGCGATGCGCAGATCGTTTTTCTCGATCGCCGCGGCAATCTCTTCGAGTCGCTTGGGTGTGCTCTCCAAGTAGTCGTCGAGCAGACGCAGCAGCAGGTTGGGTCGGCCAGGCCTGCGCAGCGCGCGGATCTGATCGAGCGCGGCTTGGTCGACCGTGGAGGCCAGGCCATTCGACAGCGAGGGTGTGGTCGCCGCTGGTAGCGACATCCCTTTCGGTTGCGCGCCCATGCTCGCGCGGGCCTGCGCCTTGATGTCGGAGATGCGTGTCCAACGCTCGAGCGCGCTGCGCAGCTTGCTCACGCTGAAAGGCTTGCTGACGAAGTCGTCCATGCCGGCGGCGAAGCAGCGCTCGGGATCGCCCACCAGCGCGTTGGCTGTGAGCGCCACGATCGGCACGCGCTGACCGCCCGTCACAAGCTCGTGCGCGCGGATCGCACGCGTGGCTTCGAAGCCGTCCATCTCCGGCATCTGACAGTCCATGAAGACCAGATCGAAATGACGACCGAGCATGGCTTCGCGGGCTCTTCTGCCGTTGTCGGCGACTTGCACCTCACAGCCCAGGTGCTCGAGCAAGCGCACGGCGACCTCGCGATTGACCGCGTGATCTTCCGCGACCAACACGACGAGCGGCGCCGAGTCGGGTGGACGCGTCGGACCTTTGAGCGGCAAGCTGCTGCGCCCGAGGTTCGCCGCGACTTGATCCGGGCTCGCGACCCCAAAGCGCACGGTGAACCAGAACGTCGAGCCTTGACCGGGGTGACTCTCGACGCCGACGTCACCGCCCATCAGCACGCACAGTCGCTTGACGATCGCGAGGCCGAGGCCCGTGCCACCGTAGCGACGCGTGGTGGAGCCATCCGCTTGCGTGAACGACTGGAACAACTTCGGCAAGACTTCGGCGGGAATGCCCACGCCCGTGTCTTTGACTTCGAAGCGCCAGGTGCGCTGGCTCTCGGTGCGTACTGTCTCGCGGACGCGAATCCTGACTTCACCGCGATGCGTGAACTTGAGCGCGTTGCTGAGCAAGTTGGTCAGCACTTGGCGCAGGCGACCGGGATCGCCGCGCAGCACCGGGTCGAGGTTCGGCGCGATGTCGCAGACCAACTTCAGGCCTCTGGCTTGAGCATTCCAACGCGACAGCTCGACGGCGTTGGTGACCGCATCCAACGGCGCAAAGGCGATGTCCTCCAGCTCGAGGCGACCGGCCTCGATCTTCGAGAAGTCGAGCACATCGTTAAGAATAGCCAAGAGTGACTCCGCCGCGCGACGAATGGTCTTGGCTACATCGGTTTGATCCGGCGACAAGTCGGTCAGCAGCAGAACTTCAGTCATGCCCAACACACCGTTCATCGGTGTGCGGATCTCGTGGCTCATGTTGGCGAGAAACTCCGACTTCGCCTGGTTAGCGGCATCTGCTGCTTCTTTGGCGCGCTTGAGCTCTTCGTTCGAGCGCTCCAGCTCGAGCAAGGTGCGCTCGAGCGCCGCCGTGCGATCGCCGGTTTTGGGCTCGCCGCTCGTGGCTGCTGCGAACATCGATAGGGTGTCCTGCAGGGCGACGCTGCGGTCGGCCCGTTCCAGGAGTGCACGGTTGGCCTCGCGTAGCCGCGCGACCTCAACTTCCAGCTGCTCGAGCCTCGAATCGCTCATGGCGTTTTCAGCCGCGGGCCGGTTTGTTCTGCTCGCCACCCACCATGCCCTCGCACGATCGCCGCTGTGAGCGGCGGAGTGACATCTCGTCACTCAGGCTTACAGGCAAGCACGGACCTTCTCGCATAGTATGGTCATCGGCTGCGGAGCACGCTTGCTTGAGCCATAGCGACCCGGCTCGCGTGCGCGTCTACTCGCTGGCGACGGGCCTGCGGGCGCTGACCTCGCGCAGCGCGACTGCGGCGTCTTCAACGCCGTACGTGTGCGTGCGCCGGTCCACGCCGTAGTCGTGGCCTCGCGCAAAGCCGTCGGACAACATGAGACGTTTGATGCGGGCGTTCACCGCGGAGGGCTTCGGGATTCATGTGGCGTAGGGCCGCACCCATGCGCGCCGCTCTTGGGCGCGACGCCGCCGATGCGCGCTTTAGCGTGGTGGTCGAGTGGCTCGCGGCCAATCACTTAAAAGCAGCGCGGGCGAGCTCATTGATGGCCGAGGTGTTCTGGTGGTCATCGGTGAGAGAACGCGCAACGGTGATGTCGCAAGCTCGACGGGGAGCAACACCAGATTGGATCAGCCGCGCGGTGTACACAAGGAGCCTCGTGCTCACGCCTTCTTCCAAACCCGCGCCTTTGAGGCTGCGAACCTTGTGACCGAGCGTGGCCAGCGCAGTCGCCACCTCCGGGCTGACCCCAGTTTCGCGCTGAATCACCGTCGCTTCTTGCTCCAGCGGCGCGTACGCGAAGTCGATCGTGACAAAGCGCTGGCGCGTCGATTGCTTGAGGTCCTTCGACGCGCTCTGATAACCAGGATTGTACGAGATCACGAGCATGAAATCGGGATGCGCCGGTAGCATTTCGCCCAACTTATCGAGCGGCATCATCCGCCGATGATCAGTGAGCGGATGGATCAACGCGATCGTGTCTTTGCGCGCTTCGACCACTTCATCGAGGTAACAAAACGCGCCTTGTCTCACAGCTTGCGTAAGCGGCCCATCTACCCAAATGGTTTCATCACCGCGCAGTACGTAGCGACCTGTTAGATCACTGCCTGTGAGATCGCCATGACATGCGACAGTGATCAAACGATCCCCCGGCCGGTCCACCGGCAGCGTCGCTGCCATGTGCTCGACGAATCGCGTCTTGCCGCAGCCGGTCGGGCCACGCAGCAGCACCGGCAAGCGGCACTGCCAAGCAGCCGTGAAGAGTTGGACCTCGTCCGCGATGGGGAGATAAAAAGGCGTGTTGCTCACGCCCTATACATCGACGCGCACTGGCCGGAACGCAACGCATGCCAGCGCCTGGCACAACGTTTGCTGCTCAATCTGCCGCGGTTTTTGAACGCGCGGGACGTGGCGACGGTACCGGTGCAGGTAAGGTCGCGCCGGCATTCTGCTTCGTTGTGGGGCGACTGTGTATAGCGAGGCGATTGCGCGACCGCGAGCCATCGCCCGGGTGGATCGACTCCACATAGCTCAGCACTGTGTCGTCGCGCGTGACGTCGAGCACCCGCTTACTGCCCGGGGGTGACTTACAGAAGAAGTCTTGGATCGCGATCACGTAGTCCGCTTCTTCGATGCGCGGCACCGGCTTCAGCCAGCTGGGAAAATACAGCGACGCGGACCAAACATTGCCACACACGTACACGTAATACGGCGGATCGTTCGGCAAAGGCTGCGTGCCCGTGCTCTCCACGGTCTGCACGAAACGCTCGGTCGCTTCCTGCAAAGACATGCCCCAGTAGTCGAGCTCGTAGCGCTGCTGGGCGCCCTTCAGGCCACCGGCCCAGCTGTTGTAGTAGACATACTCGTTAGGAAACAGCTCAGTGAAGATCTGCAGCTGCATCAACGCACAAGCAGCGAGCGCGAGCCCGTAACCCACGCGCAGCAAGTTGAGCGGTAAGAGCGCGAACATTCGGTCCGCGCCGTACGCGCCGAGCACGCTCATGCTCGGCAGCACGAACAAGAAGTGACGCATGCCGTTGTAAGCGACCGGCCGCGCGAAGAAGAAGTAAGCGATCGGAAAGGCCGCTGCGATTACGACCGCCCAGACACGCACCGACGCCATGCGCTGCGCCGCAGCCCAGCGCGGCGACTGCCAGAGCGCGTACACGCCCAAGAGTGTGCTCACCACCACAGCGATCACGACCAGCTCAGGCGACTTGAGCGCGAGTAAGGTCGGCAGGTACGAAGCAGGCAACGCCTTGGCCGGGATGAGCTGCCCATCGAACAGCACGTTCGAATCGAACGGGAAGCGCGAGAACATCGTCAGCGCTTCGAGTGGATTGAGCGGCGACTGCAGCGCCCACGGCCAAAACACCGCGATCACGCCGTACGCCACAGCGCACAACAACGCGAGTCGCCGAGCGACATGCCACACGTCCGCGAGCCACACCTGCTTAGCGAAGCCGTGCACGCGCAGCCGCATCGCGAACCAAAGCGTGAGCGGCGCGAGCAAGAACACAAAAGCCAGCACGCCACCCACGCGCACGCTCGTCGTCCAACCGAACACCAAACCAAACAACACAGCGTTCCGAATCGAGATGCGCGGCATCTGCTCGAGCATGTGCACGGTCAGGAGCAAGCACAGCGTGATGCCGGTGGCGAACGGGACGTCGCGCGCGTTGTTGAAGATGTTCCCATACCAGGTGGGATTGAGCACCAGAAACAGCATGCCCAACACGCCCGCGCGCGCCCCGAACAATCTGCGCCCGAGGTAATAAGTCGCGACCAAACCGACGATGCCGATCAACGCGCCTAGCAGGTGTCGTGTGTCGTATTCGTTCAGCGGCAACGCGCGCGCCAAGAGCGCTGCAGGCAGCTCGAAGCCGCCGCCGTAGTAACGGAAGTTAACGAAGTTGAAAGCAGAGTGATCTTGAAAGCCGCTTCGGTAGTAGTCGATCAACATCGACCCGTAGACGGTCTCACCCTGCTCGTCCCACGCCACACCGTATTGCCAAAACGTCGCAAACACGATCGCCAGGACCAAACCGACGACGACCCACGCGACGGCATCCCACGATCGGACCCTGCGCGACCCATCGCGCAGAGTTGCTTGCAACCGATAGCCGCCGACGGCGGCATCAGGCTGAGCTTGCGAAGTGCGAGTGCTGCCCACCAAATCCAAATCTCGCGCGCGGAAAGATCACCGACTGTTCGATGATCAAGAATCAAGCCTGACGATCGGGCACTGCGACGCAAGTGGGCGGCGCAACACAGCGACGCCCGTAGCCCGATGTCGGCTGATTCTGTCGGCACGAGAACGTGCGCGCAAGCTACGGGGCGGCACTGACTCCATGCCGGCCCCTAAAATCCCCAGCGCAATCTTACGCCGGGATAATCAGTAGATACGGTGGGATTGCCGTAGCCCAGAAAACCTATGCGCAAACCGAGCATGGTGCCGATCAGCAATGGCGCAGAAGGAAACGGTGCGTACCAAACGGCAAACCCAGGCACCAGGGTCGAAACCTGGAAAGGCGTTCCCGGTGCGAGCTGCGCGTCGAAATCGATTTCAGGGCCGAAGGCGAGCGGCTTAACGTTGTAAGCCATGTAGGCGAAATAAGCCGCTAACTGGAACGAGATTGTCTCGGTCGAGGCGTTTACGCTGCCATCCGGGTTCGTTGCGACAGCGCCCTGTCCTACGCCGCCCTGGTTGTATCCAAAACCGAGGCCCAAGCCGAAGAGCGCAGAGCTCGCGTTGAAGCTCAGCAAAATTTGCTGGGTCGAGCCGAGCCCACCCTGGATCGCGACACCGCCGCCAGCAAACACCGGCTCATCGGGCGGCGGCGCAACCGGACGCAGCTGCGCCGGGCGCGGCTCGGGTGCCATGGGCTGCAGCTGCTCCACCGGATACGGAGGCGCTTCGACCTGAGGGGGCTGAACCAGCGGCTCTTCCTCGAGCGGTGGCAGCACCGGCAACTGCTGAGCATCAAGTGGCTGCACAACCAGCCAGATAAAAAGTGAAGAAACGAAGGCGGCGGCCCTTCTGCGCATCTGTACAGACATTGTCGGCTCCAATCACCAAGGCTGGCGGCCAAGGTGAGGAGGGTGTCGGCCAGTGCGGGTCTCAGTTGCTGCCAACCAACACTCTCACCCGTACGCGGGAGACGATCGGTAGGGACGTTCGAGGCGCGGCGGGTATGGAAGAGCGCGTACGGGCACGGGCACGGGCACGCGTACGGAATTTTAGGGGGTGACCTGCAGGTAGAGCGTCGTTGGGTACGTGCCGTCATCAGCGCGTCCTGATGGGGCTTCGACTGCGACGCGCTGGTTGTACATCTGCTTGAAGCTCCCCGAGACCACCGCAAACCCGATCCGGCGCCGCGCGGTCCACTGCAGGTCGAGCTTACAGACGCTGCGCCGACACGAGATGTTCTGCACGAGCTCCGAGGGAACGTTGCGCGACTCCGCGATCAACCCGCGCAGCTTGCTTTCTGTGGCGCTGGAGTCGGCCGAGCGCGACTCGGATGCGTACTGGTTTTTCAGCTCTGCGAGCGGACCGGACTGCTCAGGCGGCTTGGTCTGATCGAGTGACATCGGGTGCGGCGTGGGAATGCGCTCCGGCTGATGAAGCAGCGACGCATCAGGCGCTTCGGGTGCAGGCGCGGGAGCCTTGGGTGCAGGAAGGCTAACCTTCGCCACGGGCGCTGCCGGTGCCTGCGAGACCACGCTGGTCGGCGCGGGCGCAGCCTCACCAGCCTCGTCTCTCGCGATCGGCTCGTCAGTTTGATCATCTTGGTCGACGCTCGGCGACCAGGCCCACGACAGCCACGCAATAAACACGGTCGCGACGAGCCCGAGCACCACCATCCCACGCCGCGCGTTCGTCATCGCCATGCCCCGTGCCTGTTACGACTTTATCGGCTTCGGTGCACGATCAAACTGCGTCAGCACGAGCAGGAGCACGACCGCTCC
>Ga0114940_10000166_pt1 | contig 41585 bp, 47 predicted proteins | sample ColdCreekSource_FD_87195 | JGI IMG/M metagenome (GOLD analysis project Ga0114940, IMG submission 87195) | Groundwater microbial communities from Cold Creek, Nevada to study Microbial Dark Matter (Phase II) - Cold Creek Source | ecosystem: Environmental > Aquatic > Deep subsurface > Groundwater ...
ATTAATCTGAGTCGCCATGAGATATTGACAGTAATCCAAACAGGACATTCTATTTGCCATGATTTGACATTAACTTGTTTGCTCTTACCTAATCAAATTTTTCTTTTGCGTAAGTCCTATATAAAATATATTATTACTTTTCAGTATTTTCAGTCTTTCAATAGATGCTTTGAATACTTGTTAAAAGATAGTGTTTAGTTATTTTGTACATAGACTTGTCGAGCAGAGTCTAAACTAAAAACAAACAATAAAGATGAACAAAACTATACCAACTTCCGGACAACTAGAGCGAACTTTGTCCCAACGCATCCAAGCTTTTTACCGCGATCTTCTGGGACATCAGCCTTCTAAAGTGACTTGTCAACTTTTCGACCAAAAATTGGCAATTATCATTGAAGATTCAATCACAACTGCTGAAGAACTTCTAGTCACCAAAGGGAACGAGCAATTAGCAGAACAAGTACGTTCAAGTTTAGATGATGCTATTAAACCTCAACTAAAAACTCTAATTAAAGAGATTCTCGAAGTTGATGTTGTCGATTTACTTAGTGATGCCACTTTAAAAACTGGTCGTACAGGTATTATTGTTGTACTAACTGATTCTCCTCAAGTTAGTAATCGAAAAGCCATACCGAAAGCCACAAATAAGTCTTCTTCCTGATTTCAATTTTTTCTACTTTGATGTTTTGCCAATGGAAAGATCGCTTGTCATTAAAAAAGTGGTTGATTTCCTGAGCGATACCGCTATCGATAGTAAGCGCACAGCGGCGAGCGCAATTTTTGAGTTGAAAACTAAATCCTCTTCAGATAATTGCTAATTATGTTTGCTAAATCATTGAGCATATAAGGCTTGCCAAGATAATCATCACAACCTGCTTGAAAAATTCGCTCTCGATCTTCTGTTCTAGCCAATCCTGTGACAGCAATAATCGGAATTTGATTGGTAAGTTTGTCCTGCTTCAATTGAGCAACTACTTCCAATCCGTTGACATCTGGCAAAACAATTTCTAGTAAGATAAGATCTGGTAAATATTCTTTAACTAGAGATAGAGCTTCCTCACCATTATTTGCCGTAATTAACTGGCAAGCAAAAGACTCTAAAAAATAAGCTATTAACATTAAATTGTCTTCATTTGGGTCTACCGCAAGGATGAGGAATTTTTGCTCAATAGACGCTTGAATAGAATTAGCCAATATGTTTAAGTTCATACTTTGTCCACTATTGAAAGTTGCACGAAGCATTCCTCAAGTGGCATAGCGGCACTTGATACGGGATTGGCTAGTGTAACCTTCACCAAATTAATGGTCTTTGCTCGTTACGGGATACCGTTTAGATAGGAAAGGGGTTTTAAGTTGATGATAGGTAGAGTAACTCTTGCTAAAAGAATACAGAAAAAATTTCAATAACACCATTAAGATTTTTTATTCTTTAAATCTCAAATTGAACCATGACACCTAATCGAATACGCGAACAAATTAAAAAAGCAGTCTTCTGCTGGCAAACAGGCGATGCTGAAGGCTTTGCTAGCTTGTTTACTCTAGATGGCGAATTTATTGATCCACAGCAACAATGGTTTGGTCAAAGTTCGATCCGCAACGCAGTCGCCCGATTTGCTCAAACAAATTGCCAAGTGAAATTCAGTATCCGTCGCATTTTGATAGATGGTAATGTGGCTGCGATCGAGCGATCTAGAGAAAATGAAGAACAAACAAGCGATCTCCCAAGTAGTGAAGATTTTATTGTTGTTGATTTCCGTAATGGACAGATCAGTCGTTGGCGTGAATACTTAGATGCAAAGAACTGGCTAAAAGTATTGAAATAAAAGCTTGTAGACCCTATCTCCTATTTAACGTTAGCAACACCAAATCTCCTAGTTAGCATTAGGGGTATCTCGTTCGGTCTTCAACCAGCGGCTTTGAGGTTTAACCAAGAACTTGAGATAGATCGGAATCTTACTCAAAATATAGAAGGGAATAGCAATCAGGTTTTTCAAAGGTAGATCAGAGCGACCAAATTTGACCCAGGCTAAAAACACTCCTGTCATCAAAAAAGCCCCTGCTACAGCAACTATAATTGCAGGAGTGAAAGAGACTCCTCCTATAATAGCTAACCAAGCAATGATCATACTAACCATCCAAGCCATAACTAATAGAGATAAAGGGGGAATTGCAATATCTAAAGCCATTGCCAGCGCAGCAAAACGCCCACTTGTGGCAAATTCTTTAAGTAATCGGGGAACTTCGACTAAAATCATTTCTAAATGACCATGTTCCCATCTCGATCTTTGGCTTTGAGCATCTTGATCTTTCATTAAACGACCAACAACTAAGGCATCTTCACAAAATATTGGAGTCGAGCCAGCTAACGCTAAGTCTACCGTAAGCTGCATATCATCGGTGGTCTTACTACCAGCCAGGGAAACTTGACTAATCAAAAGCCAAGGGAAAGCCATTCCTGAGCCAGTTAATAAGCAGTGCCATCCTAAACGATTTAAACCGAGTAGGCGCACCAGGTTTTTCACTTTAATCGAGAACATTGAGACATTATCTTTCAAGCTTGGTTCTTCGGGCTGTTCCATCAAGTAGGTTGCCTGTACTGGCCTGCCTGTCGCGATCGCTTTACAGGTAATACGTTTGATCGTATCAGGTTCAATAATGCAGTCCCCGTCCAAAACTACAATGACTTCAGGGGGATCATCTTGAATATATTTCATAGCGTAGTCGAGGGCATATCCTTTACCTCGTTCAATCAGATTCTCTCTTTCTAAAACAGTCGCCCCTGTAGCTCTTGCGAGTTCTGCCGTATTATCGTGACAGTTATCAGCAATTACGATCACCTTGTCTCTTTCTGTTATTTGTTTTAAAACAACTTCTAATACTTCTTTAATTTGCTCGGCTTCATTATGAGCCGGGACAAGAATCGTAGTTTTGGGTCGGTCCGAATCAACTATTTCTACCTGAGATTTCCTGGAGCTGAAGGCAGCAAAACATTCAATAAAAAAGATCAAACAGGGAATAAATAAAATTAATCCCCCCAAGGACAAAATAAAATTAACAATAGTCAAAAGTTTCATTATGGTGTTTCAAGCTATCGGTGTAATTTGAAAATCGTGTTAAATTTGTGAAATCGACAATCTCTAACTAGACAATAATATACTGCACTTGATAACACGTTAATCTCTAATTCTCAATAGCGCAATCGAGCTGTTTATTAAGTTCATTTGATTCATATATTTGTTATCGATGTTATTTTTATATTTCGTGAATTTTAAATAACTATGCTAATCTCCATTTGTATTATTACTTTTAAGCGTCCCGAAGGATTAAAACGTTTGCTTCAAGCTGTTAACCAGTTAACTTTTACCAGAATAGAATGCCCAGAAATAGAGGTAATTGTAGTTGATAATGATACTTGTGACGTAGCGGCTAACATCTGTGCTGAAATCGAAGCTGATTTTAAATGGACGCTTAAAACTGATGTTCAACCACAAAGAGGTATTACCTATGCCCGTAATAAATCAGTAAATTTAGCTTCAGAGAAAGCTGATTTTGTGGCGATTATTGATGACGACGAAGTACCTGAATCATCCTGGCTTGAAGAATTATTATTAGTACAGCAAAAATATGATGCCGATGTGGTTACGGGCCCTGTTTTACCGCATTTTCAAGACAAAGATGTTCCAAGTTGGGTATCCAAAGGAGGATTTTTTGATATACCCCGCTATCAAACTGGAGAACAACGGCACGTCGCTTTTACCAACAATGTTATGATTCGAGGCTCGATTATACGACAATTTGAGCCTGTTTTTGACGATCGCTTTGCGATTACCGGGGGAGAAGATTCTCATTTCTTTCTTAGCCTCAACAAAACGGGATCTAAAATTATTTGGGCAGATGAAGCCATAGTTTATGACTGGATTCCAGCTTCGCGTACTAATTTGAAGTGGATTCTAGCAAGGGGTTATCGTACTTGGGGGAGTCATAGTTTATTGGAAAAAGAACTATATCCTTCGCGGAAACTTCAAGTAATCCGCATGATTAAGGGAGTTGCTTTGATTCTTATCGGTATACTTCAGCTAATTCCTGCTTCTTTGATGGGTAAAGATGCGATCGCCAAGGCTCTACTATCTATCTATCGTGGTGCAGGCACTTTTGCAGGTTTGCTAGGTATAGACTATCAAGAATATAAAAACGTTCATACTGATTAGCAGGACTTTGCCCCAATGATCTCCTTACAGATATTAGAAGCATTTCTGGTACTGCCGTACAAGTTCGGTGTACCAAAAATGCTATTTTGTCAATAAGTTTAAATGTATTAGTCAAATTTTCAGAAATGGCTAATTTTAAGTTAAGTTAAGACTAAAATTAGTTTTTCTGCTTTAAGGCTATATCTCAAAGGCTTTTCGATACTGTGAAGAAATGTGAAATTTGGAAAATGATTATGAGATGCCAATCTACTAATCAGTATTGAAACACGATTCTCAATAAAATTCAAGTCTCTGTAAACTAGTTAATTTCGTTCGTTATTGCTAATAATTTTCAATATTTTTAGCATAATTCTTTATAAATACTTAATGTTTATAAATGTTTATATAAATTAGCTCAAGTTCTGGGTAACAACATTCGTGACTCAATCTCGTTCCAATTTGATACACGCACTGCTGCTTTTTTACATTCCACCATAAGGAGATTGGCATAAAAGTAATTATCTAGTGCTTTGATTTCTGACATAGATAACTCGATTGTGTCTGGGGTGAGATTGAAAGCTGTTAACCAAATTTGAATTATTTCTCGACTAAAGGTTTTACGGTCTTGTAGCGATGGTTTGTCTGCTAATATTTGCTGCGTGAGTTGTTCTAAGTTGTTAATTAGCCCAGAATAGTTAACACTCCGATAGATTTGTGATTTTTCTGACCATCGAGTGTATTTAATTACTTCATCAAGAGCAAGAGCATTGGCGAGAACGCTAGCATCAGCATCAGCAACCGCGTTAGCCAGAGCATTAGCATTAGCGTTAGCATCAGCCAGAGCGTTAACGAGGGTGTTAGCGTTAGCCAGAGCCAAAGCAAGGGTATAAACGTTAGCGTTAGCAACAGTGAGAGCGTAGGCATTGGCGTTAGCCAGAGCCAGAGTGTCAGCGTTAGCGTAGGCGTTAGCATTAGCCAGAGTGTTAGCGTAAGCGTTAGCGTTAACGTTAGCTAGAGCGTTAGCATTAGCCAGAGCCAGAGCGAGAACGTTAGCGTTAGCAACAGTGAGAGCGAGAGCGTTAGGGCTAGCGAGAGCTATTGCTCTTTTGCCCAATGGTTTGATCTTTCCTTTTGAGGTGCCTGTTACTTGTTTTACCCAAATAAGCAAATTCTTTAGTTTTGGGGTGTCAACTAGAGAGTAAATTGCTTTTTCCATTGTCAGCAACAGATCGTCAGCCTTTTTTAATCCTGCAAGAAACAAAAATACTTCTCGCCAGCGGCGATCGCACAATTGATTAGCAACTAATTGTTTGATTTCAATACCGTTATCAACAATGTGCTTGGCTGTTAGAAATTCCTGAAAAGTTAGGTGAGAAAAAGTATAAATATTATCTGCTTTTTCTACTAATATTCCATGTTCTTCTTCAATGGCTCTGAGGACTGCTCGCCCATCGATAAATGTCTCTTCGGTTAACATCTCTCGCAAAATATGTTCAATTTGCTGGTTTATTTCTGCTTGTTGAAAAAACAAATTATCGGCGACAAAATTATCATAGGCAATTTCTGCCAGCATGATCTCTTTGCACTTAGTATCCATTCCTTTGTAAGGTGAGGCGCACACAGTTTTTTGCACAATTTCTTCAGAAGCATTCCACTCCGATAAAAGCGTCCATAAAGCTTCGTTATAGACAGTAGCCCGTTTGTTAGGGAACTCGCCACGTTTCTTAAATAGGATACAAATTAAACTCACCAACAAAGGAGTTCTGGTTAGTTCCTTAGTAGCGTTATGATCTCCACTGTTCAATTTTGACCAACATTGCTGACCCCACTCTGGTTGAGAGCAAGATTCAAACCATTTATGAATAAAAGTTTCAATTTGCTGATCATCAAAATTTGCGATCGCCATCTGAGTAAAGTGTTGAAAATTGTTAAAGTGACGATAAGCAGCAGTCCGACAAGAAACAATGAAGCGATTATCTGAATAACAATCAATTAAATTCCTGATTTGAGTTGTCATCTCACTCATCTGCTCGTTTGGTAATTCATCCAAACCATCCAAAAGAATTAGCAATCTACCTTTTTCTAAAAACTTTTTGGTACACTCCTGATATTCGGGTAAACCGCAGTTTTCAAATTCAGAAGCGATCGCTTTAACTAAATTAATTTTTCCTGAGCGAAATTTTCTCAGTTCCAGCAAAGCAGGAATACAAGTATGTTGATAGTCTCCGTTTTTTTTGCCGTTTAAAGCCTCTAGTCCTATCTTGCGCAGAAAAGTAGTTTTACCTGTTCCTGGACTTCCCAAGACCACTAAATATTGTTGTTGGTTAGCAATATCAAGACCTGGACGCTTATCGCTATCTTTAGATTCTCGTTGACTAAATACTTTTTCTTGACCTTCTATCGATTGATAACGACGAATAGTATCAGTATGAAAATTAATCTCAGTATAGACATCCTCTAAACTAACAGGCTTACCCATCCCCAGAACTTTGAGAGTACCATGATGCCTTGTATAGTTTTCGACATATTTTCTAGAAATACAAAACAGTAAATCTTGGGCTGCTTCAGTTAGATTACCAGTCTCGTCTAGTAATTTAACGTCTGTGTTACCCAGCAGCTTAATGCTAGTTTCTCTGACAACTTCACCAATAACTGTAGCCAAACCTTTCATGGCAGTATCAATAATAGCTGTGTTAATTCTGCCAATTAATTCTTCTTGAGCAATAGAAATGGTCTTGCTTCCTGTCATAGGTAGTAGATTAAATTGCTTTTTGTACAATCAATTTAGCAAAATTGCACCTATCCATACTATTTAACCATATCAAATATTTTTAACATCTTCCTCACTAGTGCTTTCTGATTCTCTAATTTATCCACTCTCTTTATTAACCCAAATCCTTTGCCTGAAAAGCGATCGCTTTGATTACAATATCAATCATGGTGCAGGTGTAATGTATTGAAAGTTACCAATATTGATTAAGATCTAGTTTGTTAACTTTTAATTGATGGGTTGAGACGGGCAGGGGAGACAGAGGAATTATGAGGAAATATTAACTCATCATTAACATTAATTAATGTACAAAATACTAGTAAAGCTTTATACAGTTTTCGGAGATGAGTTAAACTTCGCGATCAAAACCGAACTTGTCTCGAATTTGGGAGTTAAAATATTGACCCACAGAAGTAGTATCTTTTAACTCTTTATAAATAGACTCAGGAACGTCTGAGTATTTATAAACGCTACCGTTACCAAAAACTACTCGAAGAATTTTCTGTTCAGCATCATAATCGAATGATTTAACTACTGCACTCTGATTCTTAAGCAAGGGGAAAGCAATGACATCGCGAATACTCGGAGAATCTGTTAATACCATGACTAGACGATCTATGCCAATACCCAAACCAGCAGTTGGAGGCATACCGTATTCTAAGGCGGCTAAAAAGTCTTCATCAATATCTTGTGCTTCTAAATCTCCTGCGGCTTTTTTGGCAGCTTGGGCTTCTAATCTTTGTCGTTGATCCAAGGGATCGGTTAACTCAGAGAAACTGTTGGCGGTTTCTCTGCCCACCATAAATAATTCAAACCGCTCGACTAAGCCTGGTTTATCCCGATGTGGTTTAGCGAGGGGAGAAATTTCTAGAGGATAATCAGTGACAAAAGTTGGCTGGATTAAAGTGGTTTCTACTTTTTGTTCAAAGGCTTCATTGAGAAGTTTGCCGATAGTTTGGCAGTCATGGGGAACTTCAATACCAGCTTCTTGTGCCGCTGTTTTAGCTGTGGCAAAGTCATTAAACTGAGCAAAATCTACACCAGTGGCATCTTTTACAGCATCGTGCATGGTTACTCTACGCCAGGGAGTAGTAAGATCGATCGCATCTCCTTGATAAGTAACTTTCGTTGTTCCTAAAACCTCTTGGGCAACACTACTAATTAGGTTTTCAGTCAATGCCATCATCTCGTTATAGTCAACATAAGCTTGATAAACTTCGATGGAAGTAAATTCGGGATTGTGACGGGTAGATACTCCCTCGTTACGGAAGATTCTGCCTAACTCGAAGACTTTTTCAAATCCACCGACAATCAATCTTTTGAGATGTAACTCTGTCGCGATGCGGAGATATAAATCCATCTCCAAGGTATTGTGATGAGTAATAAACGGACGCGCTTCAGCACCGCCGGCTTCACTTTGCAATACAGGAGTTTCTATTTCTAAGAAATCTCTAGTTTCTAAATAACGACGAATTGCTGCCGTAATTTTTGCCCGCAGACGAAATGTTTGTCTTACTTGAGGGTTAACAATTAAATCTACATACCTTTGGCGATAGCGTTTTTCGGTATCAGTTAAGCCGTGCCATTTATCGGGCAAGGGCAACAAAGATTTAGTCAGAATCTTAAACTCACTAACGTAAACCGAAAGTTCCCCTTTTTCAGTTCTTTTGAGCGTACCTTTGACGCCTAAAATATCTCCTGTATCGCTTAATTTTTTGAGATGATTAAATGCCCCGACTAAATCGGACATAGTGTTGTTGATTTTTTTCTTGTCTAGATAAAGCTGAATTGTGCCTGTTCCATCTTGTAATTCAAAAAAAGCCAGTTTACCAAAAATACGACGCGCCATTATTCTACCAGCGATCGCAACTTGGTCTTCTACTTCTTCTCCGTTAGGCAAGTCGGCATACTTTTCCTGTAACTCAGCAGCATGATGACTTAATTCCCACTTATAAGCATAGGGATTTAACCCCAGTTCTTTGATCTGTTCTAGTTTCTCAATTCTGGTGGCGCGAATTTCTTCTAAGCTAGACGCGCTCTGTTGCTTATTTTGGGATTGATCTTCTGCCATTACTACTAAAAATTACTAAAACTAAAAAAATAATTTACATTTGCGATCGCCGGTCGTACTAGACTTGTTGTATAAGTCTTTAAAACCCTGGCTTGGTATAAGTCAAAAGTCAAAAGTCAAGAGTCAAAGACGTAACAGTCCAGGGATACGGGAAACCATTGAATTATAACGTATCGGGGAGATTCATATGAACTGAACGGGTGTAGAAATTTTGATGATGTTGGGTTTCAATCGTCAATCCAAACTCTAAGAACTTGCAATCGCTTGACAATGGTTGAGTAAATTAAAATAAAATAGAAACATCGTATTTTTGAAACACTAAGTCTGAAGTAGCGATAGTTAAGTTTTTGATTGTTGCCTGGGTGATAATCATGCGATCAAAAGGATCTTTGTGGTGCAGAACAAGATTTCCAGCTTGAATTGCATGATCGGCTTGAATATCTAAAATTGTAATGTTATCAATTCGGCATTCCCGTTCGACTAATTTGTTTAGCGGTTGAGGAATAGTTAGTTTGTTATGGTTGACTTTGATACTTAATTCCCAAAGGCTAGCCACAGACAAAAATAACTGATTTTCGCGGTTAATTATAGCCTTTAGTTGCCGTTCGCTTAGTTTGCTGGTATCGCTCAACCACCATAGCCAGCAACAAGTATCTAGCAACAACTTCACTTATTCATCCCCGTAAATTAATCTGATCATTTCCTCGTCAGGTTCATTAAAATCATCACTAATTTTAATTTGAGCGGTTAGTCTTCCAGGTATGCGATCTCTTTTACTATCGGGGGGAGTATAAGGAATTAACTTAGCTACAGGAACACCACGATTAGCAATAGTAAATTCTTGTCCTAATGCCACCTGCGACAATAGTTTTGATAGCTGAGTTTTAGCTTGGTGAATATTGATTGATTCACTCATGATTATTAAACTTAGTTTATAAACTAAGTTTATCATGAACGTAGTAGAACGTTAAACCCAAAACGTGGATTATTTAAAGCAATAATTCTGTAATAGTGCTTTAAAAATTGTATAAATTCACTATTAAAGAGTACAGGATCGGAGATTACTAAATTAACCCCGGGGGGATATAACCAACATTGGACACGCAACATAGTTACTGATCCCGATGGTCAAAAGCTTTACGTTTCAATTGGTTCTAAATCTAATGCAGAAGCAGAAGAATTACCCCGTGCCTCTGTTCAAGTCATGAATTTAGATGGTTCAGCCAAAACAACCTACGCTTCAGGTTTGCGTAACCCCGTGGGCTTAGATTTCCACCCAGTGACCAAAGAACTTTATGCCACTGTCAACGAAAGAGATGAACTAGGAGACGATTTAGTTCCAGATTACTTCACCAAAGTCAAATAGGGCGGCTTTTATGGTTGGCCCTATGCTTACCTAAGTCCTAGTTTACTCGATCCTCGCCATCTTCAGGGCGATCGCAGTGAACGACCAGATTTAGCTGCTAAAACCATCACTCCAGACGTACTATTTCAAGCTCATTCGGCTTCTTTGGGCGTACAATTTTACGATGGTCAGCAGTTTCCCGAACGATATCGTAATGGCGCATTTGTTGCTTTTCGTGGTTCTTGGAATCGCGATCGTGGTACTGGTTATAAAATAGTCTTTGTTCCTTTTGATAAAAATAATCAACCGCTTGGTCACTATGAAGATTTTTTAACGGGCTTTCTCGTCAATCCCGATGGGCCTGATGCTTGGGCGCGTCCAGTTGGTTTGCTGGTAATGCCCGATGGCAGTTTGTTACTGGCTGAAGATGGTAACGGTCGTATCTATCGGATTCGTTATACCTCAGCGTTCGCGTACTAGCTCATAAGAAAAAATACTCATTCATTACTATCCTTCCAAAATCAAGCATGTATATTGTGGAAATGACAGATATCGAAACATAACTGGGAACAATTAAAGTAAGATTCCTCACTAACAATTCCAGAGCATTTATGGTAACTAACCTGCCGCCATTAATCTTACCATTTAAATTAAATAAATACTAAGGATAAGGATTGAAAAATAGTAAGTGTTAACCTAGTAAAGTTACTCTATTCGGAGTTTTTATCCGCCGATTTTAGGAGTCGGAAATATGGAATCACCTCTTAATTCTACGAGTACTGATTTTGAACAGGTTGCTCTTGATAAATTCCGTTCTCTAGCTGGTTGTCTGCCCCAAGATACCAAGATTTATCGTGAGCCGTGGGGACGCTCTACTGTCTTGTGTATTGATTTTAAAAATTGTCCTCATTTATTTAATGTAGATCAAGAACAAACTCGTCTACTTACTGATGCGATCGCCGAATTAGGTTTGGCAAATTCGGTAATTTTCCGGATTGGCACCAAAATAGTAGGCTGGAAAAAAATGAAATCTTGAGGAATAGACGTGAGCAGAAAAGAATTCATCTGAAGTTTTTTCTGTTTTCTACTCCTTTCCTCTACCGTTGGGGCGGAAAAACAGGCACTGCGTCAAGCAGCCAGTCGTAACAACTGGGACTTTCAGTTAGTTACAAGCTGCGTCCCCCCGGTGGTCGCAGCAATTGACTTACTAATGACTATTAACTGAACTTAGATTAGAGGCTGGCTAAATACACCTAAAAATTCAAAAATTACACATGAGAGGCTTTGAGCATATGATAAGTAATCAACAATTGTGTTAGAGCTAAAGGATAACTTTGCAGAGTCTCTCCAGTTGTTCCCGTAACCTTTCCCAGTTCTTGATTACCTTCCAGGCTACAAAATTTGCCCAAATAAGGAACTTCAGCACACATCATTCTCTCTAGTTCTTTAACTTGGTCAACTGTGGCATGGCAGTCAATTTCCAAGATATCTACAGGCTTACCCATATCACGGTCTAAGCCTAAGCGGATAGCCGAACCTAAATGACTACCTTCGGCATTTAGAATTGTGCTTAGTTCAGGATGAGGAATAGTCGGGCGTAAAATCAGATTGGCATTTAGTAATAAGTTATCCCCTTCAACCTCCGCTTCATTAGGAGGATAAAAAGTAACGATCACATCCGCCCATTTTCGTTGAGGACGAATAAAAGATTCTGAGTCTGGTTCTCGTTGACGTAGCTGTTCTAAGACCTGTTCCTCATTGTAGCCGCGTTTACGTGTGTCTCGCTTAATTTTCCAAGCGGCACGTAAAGATTCGGGAGGGGCTAAATAAGCTTTTACATCGTAACTATCTAGCATTTGGCGCGTTGAATATCCCAACAAACCCTCGACGATGACATACTTTCTTGGCTCAATATATTCTGGTGGGTCAAAAGCGCCTGACGTATGGTTATAGATTGGCTTCAGTATTGATTGACCATCCCTTAACAGGGCAAGATGCTGCTCGATAATATCTAAATAATTACAATCTGGATGGAGTGCCGATATACCCATTTCTGCCCTTTGAACGCGATCATAACGATGATAGTCATCGGTACAGATGATAGTTACGTTTTCTTCTCCCAAGATCTGAGCAATTCCTTTCGTTAAAGTTGTCTTACCAGCAGCACTGTCACCCACGATACCGAGAATAATAGGTCGATCATTCATAATTCATATTTAACGAATTTCTTTAATTAGATCGTAATATAGCAGTGGCGTCGCTTGAAACAAAATATAGAGAGGTTCAAACTGAACCTCTCTGCTCTCAATTTTCCTGCTAATCAAGAAGACTTAATGAAAAAAGTAAGCGATCGCAACTAGTATAAGATTAACTAGATAAAATACGCCCACAATTTGGGTTTCCGACCAGCCACTCAGCTCAAAATGGTGATGAAGAGGAGCCATCTTCAAAAGTCGTTTACCTTGGCCATCAGCACCTTTTGTGGCTTTATAGTAAACAACTTGAGCAATTACCGACAGAGATTCGACAAAGAAAATCCCGCTGACAACAAATAATGCCCAAAGATTGTCGCTACTTAGCCCCACTGCGGCTAAAGCTCCCCCCAACGCCAAAGAACCTGTATCACCCATAAATACAGACGCAGGGTTGCGATTGTGGACTAAAAAGCCCAAACAGGCGCCACTAAGACAAGCACAAAAAATTGCTAAATCGGGTGAATCAACAGCTAAAATTGCACCTAATCCTAAAAATGCGATCGCACCTGTACCTGCTGCCAATCCATCTACTCCATCAGTCAAATTAGTAGCATTACTTTCGGCAGTCAAAACGAATATCGCCAATGGCCAAAATAGCCAACCCAGAGGCAAACTCAAGTCTCCAGGAAGATTAACGGTTGAAATTGCTGGAGATTTGTACCAAAAGAGCCAGAGACAAAATAGAACCCCGAACACAATTTGCAGGGTCAACTTCATTCGGGGAGAAATACCTTTGTTAGATTTTTGGCGCAATACTTGCCAGTCGTCAATCCAACCGATTAAACCATAGCCGAGAGTTAGTAGACAAACTGCAATTAACTCTGGAGAGACAGTTTGACTTACGGCAAGGCCAAAGTTCGACCAAAGTAAAGCCACCATAACTCCCACTGGAACAAAAAAAATCCCTCCCATAGTTGGAGTTCCAGCTTTTTTTAAGTGAGTTTGGGGCCCATCTTCTTGAACAAATTGCCCTGTCTTTAATCTGTTAAGGATCGGGATTACGCCCAATCCGATCATGGTACTAATTACGATGCAACTTAACCAAGGAAGAAGAAGAGGAGTTGTTTGTTCTTCTAAACTACTAGCAGTAAGATCAAAAATTATCGCTCCTATAGTCAGAATACAAGTTAGAAAAATTAACAAGCGTTTCCCAGAGGGAGCGAGTAACTTTTCTATAGAGAGTGATTTAGCATTCACAATTAAATTACGTCAAAACTTCAGATAATATTAGCTGAGATTGACTATTTATAACTCATAATAGCTATTTCTGAGGTTGCTAACTTTAGTCTTCTTCAATATCGTCAACAAAATCCTCTTCTTCGCCGTCCATTAGTACATCTAAATCGTCTTCTGCCTTAACCTTCTCCACTTCTACAGGTTCGCGGGGAATTAACCGATTACTCGCTTTGAGCCAGTCTAAAAGAGAAGCTTCTTGCTTAAGAGGAATGACTATAGCAGGCTCATAACGAGGTTCTTGAATTAGTGCGGGATTTTTATGTTCCATAATAAATTGAATGGGATTAATCTTATCTGTTTACCAGAGTTTTAGCTAAATCTAGTTTATCTCAGAAATCTGATTGACATATTTTTTTACTAACCTTGCACGAATCATCCCCTTGGTAAAGTCTATTCAATAAACTTTCTTTTAAAGAAGCCGACTAAAGTCTGTAGAAACGATGTTTCCACCGAATCAAGTTTATTTGTCTTTTGGTAATTGAGCTGCATCAAAGAGTTATCTTGAACAACCCCATGATCTAATTTTTCCCAGTTATAGCTAGAGATGAAAATTTCATCGACTAACCCGACCGCAATCAGACGAAAAGCCGTAATTTGAATACTTTTGAGCGGCTGTTGAGTTGTTTTAGACATAGTTATCAAGGAAGTTGTGCCGTCAGCTAACTCCCAAACTTGTCTTTCTGTAGAAGTGAGTCTGAGATGAGCTTGTTCTACTGAACGCTTGAGAGCCAAATTAGCTTCTGGTAACTGTTCGGCAAAAATATCCCAATTTTCAATTAATCTTAGAGCATACATACTGGCTTCGGTAGTCTTGATTCTGTGTCCAGTCATTTCTAGCCAGGGAATAGTCAAAATTCGATCTTGCAGTTCCACCAGCTCATCAAATCTAAATCGACCACCATCGAGATGAAATAATTGATAAACCTGATGTAGCTGTAATTGAAATATCAGACTAAGTTTTTCTTTGTTCAAAAGCTTCATTTTGTGCAAGTAAATTCCTAGAGGAACTGCTGGAGGACAAAGTGTTCTAAGTCTGGCGACAATTGGCGGACTTAACCAACCTCGATCTTCAATTAGGTTAATTAAACCTTTGTGATTAAGGCGGTCGCTAACGGCAATTAGGTAACCTTGCTTAAACCAAATGTAGTAAATTCCTCTTCGTTTAGCAGTTTGTTTTGAGATCGGCGTTTCGACAATTAAACGACCTGATTTCGAGCCTTCTTCAATTAATCGAAATAACTCTGGCAGTGAAAAAGATTCCAGAGAGCTAATGATACTCATTGATAATTGGCTTCCCCAAAGCGATCTGTTTTAAAAATTGCTCCTACTGTCCCTGAATAAGCAAGTAATTGTGCTAGCAAATTTCCCTAAATTTATCTTATCCTTAGCTATTGTGCAAAACTTAAAGCTTTGCCTCGAACTTCTGAATACAAAACACCTTGTTCGTAGGCTACTTGCCCCCCAACAATAGTAACTACTGGCCATCCAGTCAGTTTCCAGCCTTCAAATGGACTCCAGCCGCATTTAGTTTGTAGTTCTTCACGCAATACAGGACGATAATTATTTAAGTCTACCAAGACCAAATCAGCATCATATCCTACAGAGATTGCTCCTTTGTTAAGAATTCCATAGGCTTTGGCTACGGCTGCGGACATCCAGTTAGAAACTTGAGCCACACTGCATTTGCCTTTCATTGCCTGAGTCAGCATCAAAGGCAAAGCTGTTTCGACCCCAGGCATTCCTGAAGGACTATTCGGATAACCTTGAGCTTTTTCTGACAAGGTATGGGGTGCATGATCTGTAGCAATGAAATCGATTACCCCATCTAATAAAGCCTGCCACAAAACAGCGTTATTTTCTGGCGATCGCAAAGGAGGATTCATCTGTGCTAAAGTACCAAGATTAGCATAGGCATCGGTATTAAGTAGTAAATGCTGTGGAGTTACTTCTGCCGTTACCCAACTCGGTTTATCTTGTCTTAATAGTTCAGCTTCAATTCCTGTAGATAGATGTAGAATATGTAATCGGCGTTGATACTTCTTAGACAATTTTAAGGCTAGCTTAGTCGCGTTCAAGGCAGCCTGTTCATCTTGAATTTCTGAATGTAGTGCTGGGTTACTTTTGTCACTAAACTGTTTACGTCTTTCGATAATACGCTCTTGATCTTCAGCATGGACTGCGATTAAACGCTTTCCCGTAGCGAAGATTGGTTCAATTTCTGCGGATTGGCTAACTAATAAAGCTCCATGAGAAGAACCCATGAAGATTTTAATCCCGCAGGTAGGATTAGCAGTAGTCAAGTCTGGCAAATTTGCTGCGGTTGCCCCAATAAAAAAGCCATAATTAACTAAACACTTCTCTGCTGCCCGTTGTAGCTTGTCATCTAAAGCTGCTTGGGTAGTAGTGAGGGGTTTGGTATTGGGCATTTCCAGAAAAGAAGTTACACCACCCCTGGCACAAGCACGACTTGCCGTTGACAAATCCTCTTTGTATTCTAGTCCAGGTTCGCGAAAATGAACTTGCGGATCGATTACTCCAGGCAACAAAGTCAGTCCAGTTGCGTCAATGACTTTATCTGTTTCAGTGGGAATAATTTCCGAGGCAATTTGTACAATTTGTCCGTTATCAATACGTACATCTCCTAGAAACAGATTGCCATCTGGTAAGAGAATTTGGGCTTGACAAATTAACATAAACTTGTTTACTCATTGAGGATATATGCTTATGACGACAAAAGAAGAAAATCCCATTGTCGAACTGCTAAAAACCTTTGTTTCTGCTGGTATTTTAGCCTTTGGCATCCGCGCTTGCGTTGCCGAAGCACGCTTTATTCCCTCTTCTTCAATGGAACCTACTTTACAAATAGACGACCGTCTAATTATCGAGAAATTGAGTTATCACTTTCGAGAACCAACAAGAGGGGATGTTGTGGTCTTTTCTCCTACGGATACCCTTAAGGAACAAAATTACAAAGATGCTTTTATCAAAAGAGTAATTGGTACTCCTGGAGATATTGTAGAGGTTAAGAATCAAGATGTATATGTCAACGGCAAAAAATTAACCGAAAAGTATATCTCAGATGCTCCAAGTTATCAATATGGACCCATTACAGTCCCTGGTGACCAATATCTAGTGTTGGGGGATAATCGCAATAATAGTTATGATTCTCATTACTGGGGCTTTGTGCCTCGCGAAAATCTAATTGGTCGGGCTACAGTTCGTTTTTGGCCCATCAATCGTCTTGGAAACCTTGACCCGAAACCTCTCTATCCTGAAGCTAAGTAAATTTGTTTAAAGGCATAAGGTGATGCTCTTTTAAGATTTTTTTCAATAATGGAAAAAGAGCATCCCTAGCATCTCTGGATAAAATTATTTCGATTACTAACGAAACATACTGCTGACAGAACTAGCCTCATGAATTCGCCAAATTGCCTCACCAAGTAAACTAGCTACTGAAAGTACTGTCAGTTGTTCAAATTGTTTAGATTCTGGGATAGGAATAGTATTAGTGACAATAATTTCTTTAAATATACCGCTGGAGAGCCGAGCAATAGCTGGTTCAGAAAAGACTGCGTGGGTAGCACAAGCGTAAATTTCTCTAGCACCTTGTTCACGCAATAATTTCCCTCCTTCAGATAAAGTGCCAGCCGTATCAATCATGTCATCTACTAGGACTGCGGTTTTGCCTTTAACATCCCCAATAACATTCATGACTTCGGCTACATTATGAGCCTGGCGGCGTTTGTCGATAATAGCTAAAGGAGCGTCGTTAAGTTTTTTAGCAAAAGCTCTGGCTCTGGCTACTCCCCCTACATCAGGAGAAACCACAACTAAATCGGAAAGGTTTTTAGCAGCCAAATAATCTAAAATCGCAGGAGAACCATAAACATGATCAGAAGGAATATCGAAATAGCCTTGAATTTGCGCTGAGTGCAAATCCATAGCTAAGACTCTGCTGGCGCCTGCTTCGGTAATCAAATTGGCGACTAGTTTCGCCGTAATGGATTCTCGACCAGCAGTTTTACGATCAGCTCTAGCATAGCCATAATAGGGAATGACTGGAGTAATTTGTCGCGCCGATGCTCGACGACAAGCATCAATCATGATCATTAATTCCATCAGACTATCGTTGACTGGATTGCAACAGGGCTGTAGCAGATATACATCAGCTCCGCGAATCGATTCTTGAATTTGGATATAAAGTTCCCCATCAGCAAACCGCTTGCGAATCATTGGACCTAAATCCATTCCTAGATAGCGGGCTACTTCTCTGGCAAGAGGAACATTAGCAGAACCAGAAAACAATCTAAGACGATTGGAGTCGGATAGGAAGGGACTTGGTTCCATCGACTGAGGCATCAAGGTGGTACTATGGCTCACGGCAAAATATATTCAACTTAATTCAGGGCAATCTTATCATTCTAGGGCTATTGTTATTCACAATAGTTTTGGCACAAATGCCGTCAAGCTTTACTAGTTAGCTATAAAAGTCTCAGAAAATTTAGTTAATTTAAAGATTTATCAGTGGTTTTTGTTTAGTTTTATACTAAATTGTTTCCATTACATTGTATTTTTTCTACATATCTTTAGCATCAGTACATCTTACTAAAGTCGATAATCTCGGAATATTGGTATGGTAGAAAAATAGAGATCAAAGAAAATAAGAACTATCTAAACTATGGGAGCATTATTGATTGCTGGCACAGATACGGATGTGGGTAAAACTTTTGTGACGGTATCTTTAGCTGCTTACTGGCAACAATATCGATTAAGCGCGAATTCTCCGATCTCAGCCAATATCTTAAGCATATTTAAATTAATTCAAACTGGAGTAGGAGATCTCGAACTATATAATCGCCTTTTTGGTGATTCAGAATTGATTAAAGTTGTTGCACCTTTGTGTTTATCTACTCCTGTAGCACCACCGATCGCGGCTGCTAAAGAAGGTAAACTAATTGAGTTGGGCAAGATCTGGCAAGCTTTCAGTTCTCTACAACGCGAATCTAATTTTACTTTAATGGAAACTCTCGGTGGCTTGGGTTCTCCTGTAACCAGAGAGTTAACCGTTGGGGATATTGCTGCGGACTGGCGTTTACCTACGGTGTTAGTTGTGCCTGTAAAGTTAGGTGCGATCGCAAATGCTGTTGCTAATGTTGCTCTAGCACGTAGTCTGAAGGTCGATCTCAAGGGTATTATTCTTAACTGTTCTCAACCTGAAGCCGAAGAGAGAATAGAAGATTTGACTCCCATAGATCTGATTCAGTCTTTAACCCAGATCCCGATCTTAGGTACTCTTCCTTATATCAATGATCTGACAAATACTAGAGAGTTAGCCCAGATTGTTGCTAATTGGGACTTAGAGTTAATGTTGCCTCGCAAACAAGCCGCAATCACAAGTGTTTAACTGCTAGGCGTTGCTGATTTAAGGTATGAAACTGCGAGTAATACAGTTTGTAGCTCTTAGCTTTTAGCTCTTAGCTTTTAGCTTTTAGCTTTTCGAGTGGTGTGCTTTCAAGCAGCGGTTTATATATTTCATACCCTGATTCAGCAACGCCAACTGCTAAAAAAAGATAGTCGTAAGCTGTTTATAAGTAAGCTACAATTTCATCGCGTAGCTTCACTTATCTTTACTTACGGCTTAATCAGTTTTACCAACTAGACTTAACAACACCTGGAAGTAAACCTTCATGCGCCCACTCGCGCAAGATGTTGCGAGATAAACCAAAGTCGCGGTAGTATCCTCTAGGTCTACCTGTTACCATGCAGCGATTGCGTCTACGGGTAGGTGAACTATCTTTGGGCAATCTTTGAATTTGGCGATGAATATCTAACTTTTCTGCCGCCGATTTAGCTGTGCGAAACTGCTCTTTTAATTCAGCTCTCTGATCAGCATATTTGGCGATTAAATGAGCGCGTTTTTTTTCTCGCTCGATCATACTTTTCTTGGCCATAAATCTTATTGGTTTTAATATAAACACACAGTTTCCTAGTATAACTCGAATTAGAAAGCTAATTAACTAAGATAGTCCGATGCGGTGGGACAGAGATGAACTAGTTGGCAAATCTCGCACTTGGGTTTGCGAGATTGACAAACAGCCCTGCCATGATAGATAGTGCGGATTGAAAAATTTTCCCAATCAGCTTGAGGTAAGAGGGGCATTAAATCTTGTTCGATGCGGATCGGATTATCAGATTTTGTTAGTCCCCATCTATTACTTAAACGCTTGACATGGGTATCTACAGTGACACCTTCGATAATGCCGTAGGCATGAGCTAGGACAACGTTAGCAGTCTTACGAGCTACTCCTGGTAGTTTTAGTAGTTGTTCCATCTGCCCTGGAACTTCACCGTCAAAGTCAGTGACAATCATTTGACAAGCACCCTGAATATTTTTAGCCTTATTGCGAAAAAAGCCAGTTGAACGAACTAAGCTTTCTAGTTGCTCGCGATCGCAACCCGCTAAAGCAGGAGCATCAGGAAAATGTTTAAATAAAGCTGGAGTTACTTTGTTAACTCGTTCATCGGTGCATTGAGCCGAGAGAATTGTTGCTACTAAAAGCTGTACAGGAGTTTCATAATCAAGGCTACAAGTGGCATCAGGATATAAATTCCCCAGTAGCTCAAGAATTAAGTGCGATCGCTCAGAAATGCAGTCGCTCATGGGGCTTGCACCGCTTAGTTGGGTGGAAACCACGGGGCTTTTAAACGCCTGGGAAACCACAGGCGACAGCCCCTTCCCAAGACCGCGCTGCATCGCTTTTTCAGAGCCGAATTCGGCGATCGCTTTTTTTTATTGGTAGTTTTCTTTTTAGCTTCAAAAGCCATTTTTATTGAAATAACTCTTGGAAAACTTCCAGATTAACCGTATCTCTAACGATAATGAATACACCTAAACTGAGCAATAAAACTAAGCCTGTCTGCATGATGCCATCTTGCAGTTTACTGGGCAAAGGTTTGCCAGTAAGACCTTCAACAGTTAAAAAAGCCAATTGACCACCATCTAAAGCGGGTAGCGGCAAAATGTTAATAATCGCCAAATTGATGCTAATTAAAGCTCCGAATTGAAATAGATTACCTAAATCATTACGAGCTAATTCAGCACCCACAGCGACAATGGCAACTGGCCCAGCTACTTGTTTGGCATTCTCACTAAAATTACTAATTAGCTGCCAAAAACCTTCAACTGTCAGCTGAATGATTCTTTGAAATTCAGTCGCACCAGTAGTAAAAGCTTCAACAATATTGCCTGCACGACGACGAACAACGTCACCATTTGGTGCCAGCATTACGCCTATCTTGCCTTTGCCATCTTGACCAATTTCTGGCTTGAGATTAAGAGCAATAATTTCCTGATCTCGATCAATAGTCAGTTTTAAAGATTGTTTTGGAGAATCTTGAATAGTGCGTCTAAGAGTATTAAGAGATTCAGCAGAAGCCCCTAGTTCAAGGTCGTTGATTTTTAAGATGATATCTCCTGCTTTAACTCCCGCTTTGGCAGCCGCAGAATCTGATTCAGCTAGCACTTGAGGAACTAATACTCCAGCTTGATAGCTAATATCTTGAAAACCAATTGTAGTAGCTTGACCCACTAGCAAAAAGTAAGCAAAAATCAGATTGGCAATCACACCAGCACTGATGACAATGGCTCTATCTAGGACGGGACGATTGCGAAGCAAGTTGGGGTCATCTGGAGGTATAGGGCTATCGGGATCGTCGTCAGGAAAGCCAACATAGCCACCTAAGGGAAAAGCTCTAATCGCGTATTCGGTTTCTGAACCTTGGTATTTTAAAAGAGTCGGTCCAAAACCAATCGAGAAGCGGTTTACACGAATTTTTTGTAACCGCGCCGCTGCAAAATGGCCGAATTCATGAACTACGATTAATAAAAGCACGACTGAAATTGCCGCCAATACTGACATATTTATATGGATATTATTTTTGTTGGTGTTTCCTACGATTTACTATTTTAGAACATTCATGATTTTTCTCTAGGGGATAATTGGAGTTTTAACCATGACAACTCATTTAGTTTGGCAACAAAATAGTAGTAATGCTCATAATGCTGATAACTTAAATGCGATCGCCAAATGGTGGTCTAGCTTAGAAGGCAAAGAAGTTAGTTGGCAACAGCGATTAGTTTCTCAGAATGGCGATTTAACGTCGATTGACTGGGAACCGCAAAAATTTGACGCAAAATTTATGATGCAAACACCTCAATTACGAGGTGTAACGATTTATTGGCGCGATAATAAAGTGGCAGATGAACGAAATATCACTGCCAGTAAGTTGCAGTTAGATGTGACTCAACAAAAACTATATATTTTCCCCCAGTCTCAATCTCAAGTAGTTATTTGTGTCAGTCTGCCAGTAGTTGTTTATCAAAAGATCAACTTAATTAATCCTCAGATAGCAGCGACGACTAAAGGAGATAGCTATTTACTGTTGTTGCGGGATGAAGAGCAAAGATTGGAAATTACAGCAACTCTCGATCCTCAAAAGCTGAATCAGTTACTAGAGCGCCTGAAAACAACGGATAATTAGATATATTGGCGCACCAGCGATGACTAACTAAACTAATTATCAAAATACAAAGTACATGAATGAATTTTGGGATCGAGTCCTTGATTTTTGTGTGGATACAACTAAAACTGTAAGCGATCGCCTGAACGCTAATTTTGGTCATATACAGGCAAATATCAAGGAAGATGGCAGCTTAGTCACCAAAGCTGATCAATGGTCAGACCAAGAAATCCGAAAAGCGATCGCCGCTACCTTTCCCGATCACGGCATTCTCACAGAAGAAACTGTTCATATTTTTCCTGATAATGATTGGTGTTGGGTAGTCGATCCGATAGACGGCACGACTAATTTCACCCGTGGCGTTCCTATTTGGGCGATTTCTTTGGGATTATTGTACCGAGGGACACCAGTGTTTGGTTTTGTCTATGTCCCCCCGTTAAAACAGGCTTTCCACGGATATTGGTATGGTCATTCTGGGCTTACTGGTTATACAGGAGCGTATCTCAATAACCAGCCGATATTTACTAGTAAAGACGATCCTAGTCCAGGCCATTTGTTTAACCTCTGCGCCCGCAGTAAGGCAATTTTTAATCAGCCTTTTCCTTGCAAAGTCAGAATGATTGGAGTTGCTAGTTACAATCTATTGCTAGTAGCTGCGGGGGTCGCCATAGGGGGAGTAGAAGCCACTCCTAAAATTTGGGATATAGCTGCGGTATGGGTAATCATTAAAGCCGCAGGAGGAGAATTTGTGTTTCTAGATGATCATCCCGTATTTCCACTCCAAGTTGGTCAAGATTATGGCAAAAATTCTATCCCTAGTTTAGGAATCTGTCGCGCTGAGTTGATACCAGTATTTCGACCATTGGTTGAGTGTGTAACCATTGACACTCCGCACGGCTTCGCTAAGAGCTAAAGCCGTGGGATTCTTGGTTCAGCGAGTCAACTTGCTTGCGACTGGATTGCCAGTGCCAAAGTAGAGGTCGATTCTCCCCAAGCGTTTAGGGCTGAATACTCAGCCCACGTTCCCGTATGACCTACGGTACGAAGTGATGAACGCAAAATGTTCGTAGCGGCGTTTCGATCTCTACAGAGTTCAACACCACAAGCGCATTTATGCGTACGAGTACTAAGAGTTTTTTCGACTTTTGCGCCACAACTAGAGCAATCCACACTAGTATAGTGTGGGGCAACAGCTATAGTCGTTTTGCCAAACTTAACTCCAAAGTACTCGATCCAAACACGCAAACTATACCAACCAATATCGCTTATGGATTTAGCTAGCTTATGGTTTTTAACCATGTTAAGCACTTTTAAGTCTTCGTAGGCAATGAAATCTGTCGATTTAATTACGCAACGAGCTACTTTTTTAGCCCATTCTTCACGCTGCCTACTTATTTTAAGGTGCTGTTTCGCTAACTTTTGTCTGGATTTTTTATAGTTATTTGATTGTGGTTGTCCCCGCTTAAATTTCTTGGAAACACGACGCTGTAGTTTAGCTAACCGTTTTTCTGACTTACGGTAGAACCTGGGGTTAGGTTCTGTATATCCTAATTGATCTGCGTACGCAAATTTTAGTCCAAAATCTAAACCACGAGCAATCCCACTGGGTTCTACTTCTTCATTGACAACTACATCAATACAAAATTGAGCATAGAAACCATCTGCTCGTTTAACCAACCGAACTCGTTTAATTAGATCGTCTGAGTAGAATCTTAGATCGTGTGTTCCAATCAGCTTTAGTCTACCAATCTTCTTTTTATCGGTGAAGTTAATATGCTTGCAGGTGTTTCTATCTATTGACCAGCCAGTAGTTTTGTATTCAACTGAACTAACGTTGCGCCTAAAACGCGGGTATCCTTTTTTGCCTGTTATTTTTCGCTTGCAGTTGTCATAGAATCGAGCAATAGCTGACCAAGCACGTTCAGCCGCAGATTGTCGAGCCATAGAGTTTAATTCATTTGCAAAGCTAAATTCTTTTGCTAATACAGCGCAATATTTATTTAAGTCGTATCTACCAACTTTTTGATTGTCCATCCAATATCTAATACAGCTATTGCGAACAAATTGAGTTGTGCGGATTGCCTCTTCTATCGCTTTGTTTTGGGCTAAAGTAGCTTTAATTTTAAACTCTAAAATTAACATATTATGTCATCGACCTCGACATAATTACCCTACCACTCTAGACTTTTTGTGTCAACATATTTATAGGGGGCGTTGCATCCGCAGCGCACTACATCCCACGCCTTACGCGACGCTATCGCTCGTGGGTTTTGTGCGCGAAACCTATAAGGTTAACTTATAAAGTTCGCTCATAAAGTTTATCTAGCACGAACAGTATCGCTTAAATTAACTTTCATCCATTGCTCAATATCCGACAAAACCAAATCGGGGATTTCCCAAGGAAATAAATGAGCAACTTGAGGATAATTTTTATATTGACACTGCTTTAGCTCCTGAGCAGTTGTTTGGCTAGCAAAAGCCGTAATATGGCGATCGCATTCTCCCGACAAGACTAAACAGGGAATCTCTATCTGATCAATCTCATCTAAGCGATTGTAACCTTGCCTAATAGCGGTTGATAAAGCCTGAGTAGCCGCAGTAGAAGTTTGGCAATAAGCAGGAACTCCTTCTTTAGCCAGATAGTGATAGGCTTCTGGAGTCTGTTGATGGACAAGATAACGAAAAAGCGATCGCTTACCAAAAGTATTAATATTCCACTGCCAACCTGGTTTGAGATAGTTAATCATGCCACCAATGCCAGTAAACAGTAAATCTAGCCAGGTTACTCGGGGATGACTGCTAAGAGGATGGGCGGCGGTTGCGATTAGAATCATGCCACTAAATCGCTCAGGAAATGCCAAGGCTAATTCTAAAGACAGAATACCCCCCAAAGACCAACCTAAGAGTAAGCAGCGATCAATTCGATATTTATTTAATAAAGTTTCCAGATCATTTAAATGATCTTTCATCTGAAAGCTTTGTTTATAGCGGCTTTTGCCATAGCCACGAAGATCGGGGGCAATAGTCTGATATTTTTTCGAGAGATAGTTAGTAAAGACAGACATACTGGAACTAGACCCAGGATGACCATGTAAGCAAAGAATAGGATATCCCTGCCCTTTTATTTCCACATTGAGATTCATGAATTATTAATTATTAATTACCTTGCCCGCTTCAAACAAACGACCAATAATTTCTTCTATGGGCGGCTCATTGATGCTTAAATCTTGTACCTGCAATTGAGAAAGAATATGAGAAATAGTTTGAGTTAATTTTTCTCTTGGTACTAAAAACCTCACTTCTTGTCCTTCTATCGATTCAATGTGACCATAATTGGCTAATTCTACTTTAGATACTGCCTGGGCTAATTCGATTCTGACTTCACGACAAGGGGAAAAACGCTCTAATAAACCATCTAATAAGCCATCATAAATTAATTGTCCCTGATGAATTAGCAAAACGCGATCGCATAAAGCCGTAATATCTGCCATATAGTGACTGGTTAATAAAATAGTCGCCTGATAGCGTTGATTGTATTCTTTGAGAAACTCTCTAACCGCTACTTGGGCATTAACATCTAAGCCCAAAGTTGGTTCATCTAAAAATAACACTTGAGGATGGTGTAATAAAGCCGCCAATAACTCGGCTTTCATTCTCTCGCCCAAAGATAGTTTACGTACTGGTTGATTGAGTTTACTTTCAATTCCCAGCATGGAAGCTAGTTCTCCCAGACGTTGTTTAAAAACTTGATCGCTAATATTGTAAACAGCAGCATTAATTCTCAGAGAATCGAGGGCGGGTAAATCCCAAAGTAACTGTTGCTTTTGTCCCATAACCAAGCTAGTTTTGCGTAAAAACTGTGGCTGACGGCGAAAAGGAACATAATCAGCCACTTTGACTTGTCCTTGGGAAGGATGAATTAATCCTGTGAGCATTTTGAGAGTCGTAGTTTTGCCTGCGCCATTAGCACCGAGAAACCCAACTACCTCACCTGGCTGAATCTGAAAAGATACATTTTGTACTGCTTTGATTTCGCGATAGGTGCGGCGAAAAAAATGAGTTAGAGTTCCTTTAATTCCAGGCTCTTTAATCGCAACAGGATAGATCTTACTAAGATTTTCGACGGCAATAATGGACACGGTTAATTTAGTATGTTTTCTAGAACGTAATTATGACTCTAACGAATCTAGAAACAAGTAGTTAGACGATGTAATTCGCCTCCAACCTGGTAAAAATCGAACCGAGAATTGGAACTAAATAATTTGTTAAATAATTTGCGATCGCTTTTTTGGGTTGCCAGCATATCTGAAGCGACATCCCATTGATCAGCAATGGTTGCTATTTGGTTAGTATTGTAGCTTGATTGCTCTATACTATCAAAAGCGATCGCCGTGTTTGACTGATGGCAATATTTATCTAAAATTTATCTAAAGATGATTCCACTGAAACTAGTTGATCATTATGTATAGTCTGTAGTAGAAGAAGAAATTGTATTAGCGATCGCTTGTTTGGCTAGCAATTGTCATGGTGCTAACAATAACAGCAGAAATAACGGTGGATCTTGGTAGTAATTTGGGCATTATTATCCTAATCTAGTAAAAAAATACCAGATAGCAGATAATGACCTACAGGGACTCTTATTAAGACTCTTATTAAAAATAGAAAAGTAAGCTATGTCCAAAACCAAGCGAAAAACCTTTTTACTAGATTTTGAAAAACCGCTTTGCGAGTTAGAGTCGAGAATCGCTCAAATTAAAACCTTAGCAGAAGACAACCAAGTAGATGTTTCGGTGGAAATATCTCAGCTAGAAATTAGAGCAGAACAACTCCGTAAAGAAATTTTTAGCACTCTAACTCCAGCTCAAAGATTACAATTGGCTCGCCATCCCCGTCGTCCCAGCACTCTAGACTATATTCAAGCCATTAGCGATGAATGGTTGGAGCTACATGGCGATCGCGGTGGCTATGACGATCCAGCTTTAGTAGGAGGAGTGGCACGTATTGAAGGTCGTCCTGTGGTGATCATAGGGCATCAAAAAGGCAGAGATACAAAAGATAATGTCGCTCGTAATTTTGGCATGGCTTTTCCTGGAGGCTATCGTAAAGCACTGCGGCTCATGGAACACGCCAATAAATTTGAGATGCCCATCTTAACTTTTATTGATACCCCTGGAGCGTGGTCAGGCGTAGAGGCAGAAAGATTAGGTCAAGGCGAAGCGATCGCCTATAACCTGCGACAAATGTTTAGTTTTGACGTACCGATTATCTGTACCGTAATTGGAGAAGGTGGTTCAGGTGGTGCTTTAGGTATTGGTGTTGCCGATCGACTCTTGATGTTAGAACATTCTGTGTATACGGTTGCTAGTCCCGAAGCCTGTGCGGCAATTCTCTGGAAGGATGCTAAAAAATCCGAACGGGCGGCGGCGGCTTTAAAAATAACTTCTTCGGACTTAAAAGAATTGGGTATCATCGACCAAGTTATTCCCGAACCCAGCAGTGGCGCACACGCTGAACCTATAGAAGCTGCCTCTAAACTAAAACAAGTTATCTGGGAAAATCTTGAACAACTATGGCAGATGACTCCTAAACAAAGACGTGACTTGCGTTATGATAAATTTCGTAATATGGGAAGATTTGAAACAGTTTCTAGCTAAAATTTGTTATCTGAGCCAATCTGATCTAGGACGACATTAACCCTGTAACTTGCAACAATCCTCAAGATCAGAGAGTTGATCAGTAGAAAATTCAATTACTTCCCTGATATGTTCGTGATGCTATAATTGCTGAAGCAACATTTTGTTACATTTCTCTAATGTGCAGTTGCTCAAAAACGTACTAGTGTGTTAATTCTCTATTGACGGTAGAGCTTCCAATACTAGTAAGAGGTGACAGTAAATCAACTCAAATAAACACTTGCAGTATTTTATATCTAGCGTTATCCACAGCAAAAAGACAAAGCTGTTGATGATTAATAAAGCAATTTGAGCGAATTGGGCTGTTAAGCTGCGTTCCCTATTGCTATTGCCTAGTGACATTTTTCAACCCGCGAGTTTGGCAACCTAAAACAAACCATAATGAATCCACCCCCAAATCAACTACGAGCGATTGTGACAGGTGCAAGTAGTGGAATCGGCAAAGCAACTGCGTTAGCCTTCGCTAAGTCTGGAATCGATGTCGCTTTAGTGAGTCGTTCCTCAACTAAGTTAGAAGCTGTAGCGGCCCAAGTGTATCAATTAGGCGTAAAAGCCAAAGTCTATTCCCTAGACTTAGCCGTAATCGAGGGAGTCAAAGCACAAATTTCTGACATTTGCGATGATTTTGGTCCAATTGATGTTCTCGTCAATAATGCAGGTATGGGGTATACCAATTCATTAAGTAATACCTCATTAAAAGATTGGCAACAAGTCCTCGATCTAAATCTTACTAGTGCTTTTCAATGCATACAGGGAATACTACCTCATATGCGCGATCGCCGCAAGGGAACAATTGTTAATGTAGCTTCTATTGCTGCCCATACTGCTTTTCCTGGCTGGGGGGCTTACAGTGTTAGCAAAGCTGCTTTGCTAGCCTTGGGGAAAGCTTTAGCGGTAGAAGAAAGAGATAATGGTATTCGCACAGTTACTATTTCTCCTGGCTCTGTTAATACTCCAATTTGGGATACAGATACCGTACAAGCAGATTTTAATCGGGAAACAATGTTAACTCCAGAAATTGTCGCCCAATCTATACTCCATACAGTTTTATTGCCACATCAAGCGGTAATAGAAGAGATGATTGTTATGCCTAGTGGAGGGGCTTTATAAAGGACGATCATTAATACATTAAGTAGCCAAAAAATAAAGTTTTACTCACATTAATAAGTTATGACAACATTTTCTTCTAATGGTTTTAGTAGTCCTGATTCTTCAAATATCGATAATTCTAAACCTCTGAAATCTCGGTCATTAGACCAAGTAATAAGTAGACCAGATCGCAATACCCATAATGGTCAAGCCGCTCAAATCAAAGCGACTTCAGAAGCTGCCAAAGAAGAGATGATGAAGGCAGTACGCACGATGTTAGAATCTGTCGGCGAAGACCCAGATCGAGAAGGGTTGCTTAAAACCCCTCAGCGGGTAGCCGAGGCGATGCAATTTTTGACTCAAGGCTACAATCAGTCTCTAGAAACTATTGTTAACGGAGCCATTTTTGATGAAGGGCATAACGAAATGGTGTTGGTTAGAGATATTAATTTCTTTAGCCAGTGTGAACACCATATGCTGCCTTTTATGGGTAGAGCGCACGTTGCCTATATTCCTAACCAGAAAGTAGTGGGTCTGAGTAAGCTGGCTCGTATTGTCGAGATGTATGCTCGTCGTTTGCAAGTGCAAGAACGTTTGACTCGCCAGATTGCCGAGGCAGTTCAGGAGGTGCTAGAACCCAGGGGAGTTGCTGTGGTCATGGAAGCAACCCATATGTGTATGTCGATGCGAGGTGTGCAAAAGCCAGGTTCTTGGACAGTAACCAGTGCCATGATCGGAGTCTTCCAAGAAGAGCAAAAAACTCGGGAGGAATTTCTCAATTTGATTCGTCACCAACCTAGCTTTATCTAGCGAGATGAAAACGAGTGCTTAACTATTAACTATAATTAAGCACTCGTACCAATTTACGGTCTGTTGGTAAATCCGTCGGTTTAATGGAAATGCGATCGCTGCCTACTTGTTTAATCTCCCTTCCCTGGACTAGAGCCAAAAACTCATCTACCGATACTAAATCACAACTATCTTCTTTAGCAGCGGCAGTCCGATATTGAGTGGGAATAACCATGATGGGTTTTAAAGTGTCTACTGCCTGTTTTGCTTCTTGGGGATTATAAGCTTTAACTCCACCGCCCACGGGAATTAAAAGAACATCAGGACCGCTTAACAGAATTTTTTCTTCAGTCGTAATCGGTGCTGCTGCGCCACCCAAATGAAGTATATCGATCCCACCCTGATTCCAACGCCAAGCTATATTGTTGCCAAAACGTTTGCCTCCTTCGCGGTCATGAGAGATCGCTACTCCCTGAAATTTAATCCCGCCAAATTGATGATCTCCTGCCTGAGTGATCACCTTGGGATTACCCTTGATTTTCTCAACTGCGCCTTCATCTAACAGAAAGCTACTCACTAAAACTAAGTCTGGTTCAACGTTAGGCAGAGAGTAACCAGCAGTGCAGCCAGCCGATGCGTAAGGATTAACTAGAACTTTTAAACCATTACCTGTAAACAAAAAGCAAGTGTGTCCCAGGTATTGTATGGTGACTGACTCTGAAGTGTCTTGGGCTTGATACGATTGTCGAGACGAAATCAAAGTAGTAGCGATCGCCGTTGTCAAACTTGCCCCAGCATAGCGGATTAACTGTCGCCGTTTCATATTTTCACTGATTATTAATTACTTATAGATTTTAAAAAATTACGTAACAACGATTTACCATTGTTAGTGAGGATGCTCTCTGGATGAAATTGAACTCCTTGAACGTTGGGAAAATCACGATGACGGACTCCCATAATCGTACCATCCTCAACCCAAGCCGTTATTTCTAAAACATCGGGAATAGAGGCGCGGTCAATCACTAAGCTGTGGTAGCGAGTAGCCGTGAAAGGCGATTCTATGCCCTCGAAAATACCGATATTTTGATGATAAACTTCTGAAGTCTTGCCGTGCATTAAGACTGATGCAGAAACCACTTGCCCGCCAAATACCTGACCAATACTTTGATGACCTAAACAAACACCCAAAATTGGCAGGTGGGAACCAAGTTTTTCAATTAACTGAAGAGAAATGCCTGCATCATCAGGACGACCTGGCCCTGGTGAAATCACTAGACCGTCGGGTTGTAGTTGATTTATCGTCTCTATATCGATGCAATCATTGCGATAAACTCGAATATCTGAAGCTACGGGTAATTCTTGACCCAACTCCCCTAAATATTGAACCAGATTATATGTAAAACTATCGTAGTTGTCGATAACTATAATCAAATCAAATCTCCACTACAACATAGATATAATTAGCTGCGACAAGGGAGGAAGCAAAATAAAAGCCGCTACCATCACCGCTGCGATTGCACTAATTAGAACCGCACCAGCCGCACAGTCCTTAGCTATTTTAGCTAGCTCATGATAAGTTTGCTTGACTGTCAGATCAACTACAGATTCGATCGCCGTATTCAGCAATTCCAAGACCATTACCATAGCGCAAGTCATCACGATCACTGCCATTTCAATGGCTCTGATTTCTAAGAAAGCACCTAAGCTAACTGCCAAAATACCGATAAAGGTATGAATGCGAAAATTTCTTTGGGTAGTAAAAGCGTACCTTACTCCTGCCCAAGCGTATTTAAAACTTAGAAATAAGTTGGGTGCAATTTGCCATGCTAAACTACGCCTCGCTTTTGGATTAGTTACAGGGCAATCTATAGCAGTATTGGCAATTGGCAATTGAACGTCTACATTTAACAAAGATAAAAATGAAGTCTTTCTATTAGTTGATTCAGTCATATTAAAAACTAAAATTAATCCTAATCCGTATATATACTTAAGTCATTAAGTTATTTTAACCCACTATGTTAACAATGTATGTGCGATAAAAACAGTATATGCTACTGCATTTATTCAGTATTTTTACTTAATTTCTATTAATTCTAGTAAGTTTGATTGTTGCTTAAGCATTTGTGCCAAACTCACCTCGTCGGGATGATCCCAGCCTAAAAGATGCAGCAAACCATGACTCGTCAACCAAGCTAATTCTACGATCAAAGAATGATTTTGCTCAGTAGCTTGTCTGGCAGAGGTATCGAGGGAAACAATAATATCTCCCAAGTATAATGGCTCATTGATATCGGCTGGTAAAGGCATCTGATTCTCTGTAGCGGCGAAAGCCAGTACATCAGTTGGTTGATCGAGGAACCGATATTCACTGTTGAGAGTTTGAATTTGGCGATCGCCAGTCAATCTTAAGCTTATTTCGTAACCATCGGCGGCAATATCTGAGCGCAGAGATTTGAGCCAGGTTTGAAACCAATCCGTCCAAGGAATAGAGTCTACAGCTTTGACACTCTCAAGGTTTAAATCTCCTTCATAGAGATTTTCCACATAGATGACAGCATTCAAAACTGGTTTAGCAGTTAAATCCATATATTTATGGCTTAGTTAGATAAGCTAGAGCGATGAGTACCCCTACAAGACCAACGGTGGTCAGAAAAAAGTGCCAAAGAGACAAACCTCCTTTGCGAACCATATTACGCATCGCTAATTTAACATAACTATCGATAGGCTTAGTGTTTTCTGGCGATGCTGCTAGACTTTCCAGGTCTTCGATTGAGTTTTCTAATTGTTCGGGAGAAGAAGAGGGATTAGTCATTATTTAAAGTGATTTAGTTAATTTCTATTTTGTATTCTTGAATATTATTTAATTAAATGATATAGCCTGAACGCATAAAAAACATAATACTGCACTGCCAAGGGGAACAGTTAAATTATCTATCCCTAGTTTAGAGAATGCTTCTAAAATAGTTGCAACTATAGCAACTGCCAGGGAAATCAACCAAACTTGCCAACTGTTACCCTGAACTGACAGTAAAATTGCCACAGAAACCAAATAACTAACCCCAGCCATTGCCAGAGAGCCTTCCCAGCTTTTAGTAATCTCGAAAACTTGATAAGTGTGCTTGCCCCAGCGCTGACCAATGATCGCCGCCATGCCATCCCCCCAAGCCATAATTAAAATTCCAATCGCTGTGTATTGGGGATTATGTTGCCAAAAACAGGCAGCAAGGAGACCAATACTAATAGCATAAAAGAGCGTGCCTAAACTTTTGCGTCCTACACTTTCAATACTGGGTAAAATCGGGATAAAATAAGAAGTAAGAGCGATTAATGCTGCGATTACCGCCGCACTGACAATTACCTCCGTAGATATATTTAACCACCAAGCTAGTAAGATGACATTGCCACTGCCGATGTGAACCACTTTGCGAGTTAATTCGGGATCCTCAGGAATGATCCGACTTAAGCCTTCGGCTAAAATCACTAACATTGTCAAATAAGCAAAGACCATACCCAGTGGATAGGCAAACTGTGCGATTGGCGTTTGCGAAGCAAGTCCTTCAGATTCAGCCACTGCGCCGAAGTAGGAGATCGCATTCCCGACGGGAGATAATAGTTCTAGATTATCCATAAAATGTAAATATTCGCGGTCGTTTTATTTATATTGTCCGTCTATTGATAATTTAATATTGATAATTTAATTGTGTTATTTGTCGGATAGTTGAAATTAAATTGCCCAGGAATGGAGAAACCAGCCCATAACAATACCTAAGAAAACGAAACGCACTACTTGCCAAAAGATATCTGGCAGTAAAGAGCTTTCTAAATTTAGGTCAAGGGTTTCTAATTCTTGCTGGAGATGGCGTAATTCAGTTTTGATCGGTTCTTGAGTAGAGTTATCTTTTTGTAACTGTTTTAATTCTTCTTGACGTTCTAAAAGTTGCGATCGCTTTTTTAGGTTTTGTTTTACTTGTGTATGACGTTTTTGTAATTCAATTAGCGATCGCTCTACTTCAATTAAGACTTGTTCGAGATCGTTTTCTTTGGTTGGGGTAGATTCTGGAGATGACATCGTTAAAATTAAACATAAAGCTATTTATATCGACTCGATATTAACTCATGTCAGAAGTAACTCCCTTATCAAAACCCGATCTGTTGCAAGATTTGACTACGGTTGAATTGGCTCAAGCCTTGGCTGAACGTAGTGCTATAGCGAGTCAAGATTGGCATCGCCTCAAGGGTAATCGTCAAGCCCAGGCAAAACAGCAGCTAACTTCGGCACTAGTTTTTTTACTCAAAGATCAACCCCAAGCAGCTTTACAGCATATTAATCAGGCTGCGGGATGGTTAGATGGGTCTTTGGCTTCTCCTCCTTGCCCTGATGCCCAACGTAAAAAAATAAATAAGCAAAAATAAATTAAATAATGTCTCAACAGCCCGATCAATACCTTTCTCCAGAAGAATCAGCGGATGTTGATGCCGCTTTGCTATCTTCTTCTGAAAAGTTTCTTACCCGCTTGACTATTTCTTCTTCAAGATTGTTACAGACTATTGCTAAAGATACTGGGGTAACGGTAGAACAACTAACTCACCAGCAGATTATCCAATGGTTTGAAAACGATAGTAAAATACGACGAGAGCAGGGTGGAGATGCTGCCGTTTTGAAATGGTAAAAGAAAGGCTTACCCTTTAGTTACTAGCGACTAGCGACTAGCAACTAGCTCTAATGCACTGTTAAACCTTTACAATGAAGATAAATTACAGATAAATTCATTCGCTACCGAAAAATAGTTAAAAATAGTTAATAGTTATGCAAACTCTGGATAATCCTAACGTTACTAATACAGCAGCAGCTTTTGAGACAACTATTCATCGACGGAAAACTCGTCCCGTAAAAGTTGGTGAGATAACTATCGGCGGCGGCAATCCTGTAGTAGTGCAGTCGATGATCAATGAAGATACTTTAGATATCGATGGTTCTGTGGCTGCAATTCGTCGCCTACATGAAATTGGTTGCGAAATTGTGCGGGTGACAGTGCCAAGTATGGCTCACGCTAAAGCCTTGGCTGAAATTAAACAAAAACTTACTCAATCTTATCAAACAGTGCCGTTAGTTGCTGATGTGCATCACAACGGGATGAAGATTGCGCTAGAAGTTGCCAAGCACGTTGATAAGGTGCGGATTAATCCAGGGCTATATGTCTTTGAAAAACCTAAAAGCGATCGCACTGAGTATTCACCGACCGAATTCGCCGAAATTGGCAATAAAATCCGCGAAACTCTAGAACCGCTAGTTATTTCCCTACGAGAGCAAGGTAAGGCGATGCGTATCGGGGTAAATCATGGCTCTTTGTCTGAGAGAATGTTGTTTACCTATGGCGATACTCCTGAAGGAATGGTGGAATCAGCCTTAGAATTTATCAAAATTTGCGAATCTCTCGATTTCCGTAATCTTGTTATTTCTCTCAAAGCTTCCCGCGTCCCTGTAATGATCGCTGCTTATCGCCTGATGGTTCAAAAAATGAACGAATTGGGTATGGAATATCCCCTTCATTTGGGAGTAACCGAAGCAGGAGATGGGGAATATGGCAGAATTAAATCCACTGCTGGCATTGGCACTTTATTAGCGGCAGGTATCGGGGATACAATTCGAGTTTCTTTGACCGAAGCTCCTGAAAAAGAAATCCCCGTTTGCTATAGTATTTTGCAAGCTTTGGGACTACGAAAAACTATGGTGGAATATGTTGCCTGTCCTTCTTGTGGTCGTACTTTATTTAATTTAGAAGAAGTGCTGCACAAAGTGCGCGAAGCGACTAAACACTTAACTGGTTTAGATATTGCGGTTATGGGCTGTATTGTCAATGGCCCTGGAGAAATGGCAGATGCCGACTACGGTTATGTTGGGAAACAACCTGGTTATATCTCTCTTTATCGCGGTCGAGAAGAGATTAAAAAAGTCCCCGAAGACCAAGGAGTAGCAGAATTAATTGATTTAATTAAATCCGATGATCGTTGGGTAGAGCCTGAAATATCGGACTAAAAAAGCAACTAGCAACTAGCAACTAGCTTTTATTGCTAGTTGCTAGTTGCTTAGCTGTCTGAGCAAGAAGCCCGACTCCGTATTGCGAAGGATGGAGCAATCGGTGTTCGGATCAATTGCGGGATGGCATTTTGTTTTGAGCAGTTAATTCAATATTCATGCAATCTTGAGCTAGCAAAGGTTTCGACTGTTGTATAATATATTCGAGCGTCTCAATGGGTTGCCAATAACCGAAGAGCGTTCATTACAAAAACCTAAAATTGGCAGAACCTTGAAAATTGTATATAGGGCGTTGTCGTAATACAGATGTATTTTACAACCTGTACCGCTGGACTGGCGGGAATGGAAACTGCCTGGGCAATCGAGCTGTCGGGGGTGTGCGCTTGAATGCTGCTCATCTAGATAAGTGGTGTAAAACCTTGAAAGAGGAAATAACCAGGAAACCCTATGCGTGAGTAAGGGGAAGCCCAGACTGTATTGCTACGCAATCAGTGTGGGAGGAGGTCACTTAATTACTTGTCTTGGTGATGCGTCGTTTGAGACTCTCTACTGTAACCTGAATACCTAGTAATAATAAACCCACAGAAACTAGACCGACAACCCCCACTGCCAAGGCGACAATACCGATAACCATAGTTCTCACCGCAGCAGTTAGATTGATTACTACTGGATTAGTAGATGTAACAGTTTTGACAGCATAAGTTAAAGCAATCGAATTCATCAGTAAATAAAGAATATAAGCAATTCCGCCAGAGATAGCCGAACCAATTAAACAACGCAATGGAGTTACATTGTCATCTTGAGATTCCTGAGACTCTATATCTGAGTTAGAGGCTGTTTCTGTTGATGTAGTTTCGTTTTTATTCATTAGGTATTACTAAAATTTATTGGTATTGCAAGCATTTTGTTGACAGGATTAAGATTAATTATCAGCTTCTGATTCATTACTATGTAGACTAGTAGCTACGTTTTCCAAAATCTCTTCTATGATATTTTTCTGATGGTTGAATATATTCAAAGATTTTTTCAATTTGACTGTATTTAAAGCCAGTTTTTTAATAACAATTTGAACTAACTTAGTATCTTTTTGTGTTTGAGCAGATCCATTTTGATTAATTGAATTAATTTCTCGCTCTAATAACTGGTTTAGATTACTAACCTCGGTCAAGATTTGAGATGTATCTTGGATTGGTTGTTGTATTTGCTGGATTTGTGATTTGGCACTTGTTATCATATCTCTAATATTATCAATACCAGAGAAAGTAGATTCGATTAAATGTATTCGCTCTTTTAACCTAGCTTTGGAGAGGGATAAACCTGTTTGTAGAGTAATTTGTTTAAGGTATTCAATCTCATCATATTGCCATTTTCTAAATTTAAAACATTGATGGGCTACTAGTAAGCCATAAATTTCGCCATTATCCCAATTGATTGGCATAACTAGATTAGCCTTAACTGCTATTTTTTCCAGATTTTCTACATAACAAGCCGACAAACCTGCTTCATAGATATTAGAAATAGCTCTTATTCGACCCTGTTGATATTTATCTAGATATCGATATTCAAAACAAGGGTCTTTAATCGTACTGCCTAAAATTGTCGCTAAGGCTGGAATCGTAGATTCAGCAACAATTTTACCTATACTATCTGGTTGAAGACAATAAACTATAACGCGATCGCATCTTAGCAGATTTTTAGCTTGATCTACAGTTATCTGTAATATTTTAGTCGAGTTTTGAGCGGTATGCAGATCCTGAGTAATTCTTGTTTGTAATTTTTGCCATTTTTCCTTATGCTTTATATGTGTCTGCAACCGCTCATATTTCGCTTTCTGGGACATTTGAACCATAGTCCAATCAGCTATTTTTAGCAAAAATTCAACTTCGGATTGTTGCCATTGGCGAGTTCGAGAACACTGGTGCATTACCAATAATCCATAGAGGGATCTGTTTTCGCGAATCAAAGGAACTACTAGGTTAGCTTTAACCTGTATTTTTTCGAGGTTTGCTATATAACAGTCACTTAAACCTGCTTTATAAATATCAGTAACGGCTCTAATGCGACCTTTCTGATACTTCTCGATATATCCAGCTTCAAAACAAGGATCTTTGATGATTGAATCTAAAATTTGGGCATAGCCAGCAGTTACCGATTCAGCCACAACTTGAGAAAATGAGTCCTGTTGAAGACTATAAACCACAACGCGATCGCATTTTAGAACTTCATGGGTGATTTCAACACTAACTTGTAGTACATTTTCTTCTGTATCGGCTTGGCGTAATTTATTAAAGATATTAGTTAATAAATGGTTCGTTTCTGCTCCGTTATTAATATTGCTCAGTCCTGGTGCGTTATTAATAATTGTTGATAGTGACATTGAAGGTTGAATAGTCATAAAAAATATTAGTAATTTTTAAGTTAAGTTTTTAATTCAAGGCTTTGAGTTAAAAATATTAAGTCGCTTCTGCCTTACTTTGCTGGCAAAATAGATGGTTTTTTTGAAATAATCACCATGATCTATAGTATAATTACTGAAAATTCTAACTTATTTATGCCATTAATTTTTCCGTAACAGCATCTAAAATATTTAAAATATCGCCAATATTAAGTAATAGCTGGAGCAAAAACCCAAGCTTTAGAGAAGATCTAAAGCTAACGCCAGTTATTGTTTAACTATTTAAAAGCATCAGAAAGATAGTCGGCAGTAGTTTCAACTAAAGCGATCGCATTTTCGTAAAGCATTCGAGTCGGACCAATAATTCCCACGCTGCCAACTGGTATTTTGTCTTGATAGTAGTTAGCTGATACTAGGGAGCAGGTACGCATTGGTTCGAGATAATTTTCTGCTCCAATTTTGATACTAACCCGCTTTAAGGAATCTTTAAGGCTAGTGGTAGTAAAGATAACTGGTAACAGTTGCTCTTGTTCTTCTTCAAGTAAATAAAGAAGAGCTTGTATTTGTTGGAGTTGGGAAAATTCTGGCTGACGTAAACATTCGGCAACACCATGAATCGCAATGGGACTAAAACTTGTCGCCTGAAAAGAAAGTCTCAATTGGTTTGATAGTGCGTTGAGAAAATCGGTATATTGTTTAAATTCACGGTCAAACTCCCGCGTTCCTTGGCGGAGTAGACTGACCCAGGATTCTTCGCCAATTTCTGACCAGTCTAAGGTAGCAATTTCGGCTAAAGAACGTCCTTTTAATTCGTGATCGAGAAAGTTTGAGAGAATTTGTAGCTCACTTTCAATTACTGACTCGCCCCTGTCTTCATTATCGTTCTCTAGTGGAGACTCCATCAGTATCGATTGAGTTTGATAAGAGTCGGTGACAACAATTAACATTACTTGTCCTGAAGCTACCCGCACCAGTTGAAGATGGCGCAAAGTACTATTAAGGTTCTGAGGAAAAGTAATTAAAGCAATATAACCGCTTAAAGCTGCTAAAACTTTGGTGGCTCTTTGTAATAAGGCTTCAAAACTGGCTTTAGCTATCTGTAATTCTTGCTGTAGGGATTTTTCAATAATTTTGCTAATATTATCATCTGGAACTATCAGGCGATCGACATAAGTACGATAACCTGAATCTGAAGGTATTCTTCCCGCCGAAATGTGGGGTTGATATAATAATCCTGCTTCTTCTAAACGTCCCATCGCATTGCGAATAGTAGCAGAACTAACTTTTAAGTCATACTCTTGGGCTAGAGTTTTTGAACCCACTGGTTCGGCTGTAGCTATATAGTGTCTTATTGTGGCTTTAAGTATATTCTGATGTCTCGTACTCAGATCAGGTTGATATGCCATTAAGTAAATAAATTGCGACAGTAAGATATCTCAAATTTTTGCGTAAAGTGTAACTTTTAACAGTAAATAATCTAAAAATAATAAATAACATCATTAATAACGGTTCAAGGTAGAATCTACTAGTCGAGAATAAGCATCGATACCTCCCATAACGTTTTTAACGTGGCTAAAGCCTCTCATAGTTAACCACTGACACAATTGAGCTGATCGCATTCCATGATGACATATAACTATGGTTTCTGCCTCTTTCCTGAGATTGATTAAAATATCTTCAGACCATTGCTCAAATTCACTTAAAGGAAAAACTTTAAATCCTTTAATGTAAGCGACTGCCACTTCATTTCTTTCTCGTACATCAATCAACTGTATAGATTCATCGGACTCTGCCAAACGTATTGCTAATTCATTAACATCAATTTCAGGAATAGGAGCAGTATAAAACATTTTGATTATTGTTGTGAAAAACTATGTCCTCTTTTCTAAGATAAGCTAAAAAATAATCCAATAATTCAGACAGTTTTGTCATGATTATTACACTTAATTTCTAATGCAAATTAGATGCTTTCTACAAAATGTAACTTTTATTAAAATATTCAATACTAGTACATCCAACTGATAACGCCGTGTGCAACTAACTAAAACTGATTGAGCTGCACACGGCGCCAAGTAAAAGTAATTAATAATTATGATATCGAAACAATTATTTAAAATCGCCTCAACATCATAGATCATTGATAATTAACGATACGAGCAAAATCAGCAGGATCCAAGCTAGCTCCGCCTACCAATGCCCCGTCAATCTCAGGCTGTGCCATAATTTCATCAACATTGCTTGGTTTTACGGAGCCACCATATTGGATTGGCACATTTTTGTGGTCTAATTGCTGGCGAATAACACCAATGACGCGATTTGCTTCTGTTGATTCGCAAGTATCTCCAGTACCAATTGCCCAAATTGGCTCATAAGCAATAATTAAATTACTTTGATCTACATCGACTAAATTTTTCTTGATTTGATTGGTAATAATATTTTCTGTTTCTCCAGCATCTCGTTGCGCTTTAGTTTCACCAACACAAAGAATTGGCTTCAGTTTAAATTTTTGAGCTGCTTTGAGTCGTAAGTTCACAGTTTCGTCCGTTTCACCAAAATACTGTCGTCTTTCGCTATGACCTACAATTACGTAGTTCACTCCAATTTCGGTTAACATCTCTCCCGATACTTCTCCTGTATAAGCCCCCTCAAGCTCCCAATGAATATTTTGCGCTCCCAACATCACTCTGCTGCCATGTAAGTTTTTAGACATCACGGTTAAAGAAGTAAAAGGCGCACACAAAATTATTTCTCGGTTTTCATCTGTGTCGTCAGTTTCAGATTTAAATGCTTGCACAAATGCCAAGGACTCTGCTTGATTTTTGTGCATCTTCCAGTTCCCAGCAATAACGATTTTTCGCACAATTAAATATTTTAAATTCGATTTTGATTGCAAGTTTAAGTTTAAGGCTTTACGGGGGTTAAGGCTAGGTTATGTCCTAAGAGTCGAGTTGCAACATAGATTAAGACAATAGAGTTGATAATTTTTTGTTACTTTTCTTAGTTAATCACAATAGCGCGATCGCAAAAGAATTATTCTTATTCTTTGATTGCCTATTTTTTTGTATTATAAACTTGGGCGAACAGCAATTAGAAAAATGTCAATAGTTTAGAGCTTAACTATTTTACAGTATGGCAAAGTCAAACAGGGGGCTAATTGGTTCCATCGCAGAACTGACTAAAGATGAAAGTTTACTTAAA